>Ga0315913_1004536_pt1 | contig 16815 bp, 12 predicted proteins | sample MpolsnodulesMG_FD_207736 | JGI IMG/M metagenome (GOLD analysis project Ga0315913, IMG submission 207736) | Medicago polymorpha root nodule microbial communities from Los Angeles, California, United States - small nodules | ecosystem: Host-associated > Plants > Roots > Nodule | place: USA... | reverse complement strand
ATTCAATTAACTCTCGGCTTTTTCCTTGATAACTTGCAAAACAAGTTACAAAAAGTGCCATAAATCTTCATCAAAATTACTACTTCTTGGCACTTATCAAGAGACACGAGAGAGCGCGCTTGCAGAGGCATTGCATCTCAATAACAATTCATATTACTTATGTTTTTGATGGGAGTAGCTAACAAACTTTATATGTCCCTTCAAAAACAAAAAAAAAACTTTATATGTTTTTTATAATAAACTTTACATGTTATCTGGCAAAACATCTTCCATTAAGAGTGACCAATATACACCGTTTTTTTTAGGGAACTAATATACACCGTTAACCATTTATTTAACATATATTTCATTAAACACTTAAAATACCTCTTTTTTTTTGTCAATAAAATACCTCATTTATTTAACATATTGTACGGTAAGCTTTTATTTTATATAATTAAATATGTATCTCAATCGGTTGAGTTTGTAGCCGTCCCACATTACATAGAAAATGAAATTCCAAAAACAATATGAAATTTTAAAGCTTTTCTTTTGATCGGCCTGAATTTATGTCACATCTTCAATCAATTTAATTGGGAATATTAGGACGAAAACCGCAAAGAGTATAATTCAGTTAACCATCTTAATCACTTCTATAATATACACTAAATTAAGGGTTCTATGACAATAGAGTTGCCTAAAACACTTCGAAATTTAGGCCTATAAGTCAAATTCATGCGTAATTGCAACTTGATTTAAAGAACTTACTTCCAATAAGCTTGCACTTATTCTTACTTCTATAATATATGAAGAGTGCGTTAGGTTTGAGTCTTCTATCATTGGGAACTTTCTATTCTTACTCCACCCTCACCAGCTGTTCGCATCTGCCACAAACTTTTGACAAGTACTTCTAAAGGTGGATATGGGTTTATCATCTATGAATATATTCTTAAAAAGTAAATGAAAAACTTAAGTACAAGCAACTTTTAAAGAGAGTAATTATCTTTGATTATGAAATAAAATATTTTTTAATAAAACTATAGTTGGTTATTTTATTTTCTCAATTTGATCAGTGATAATAAAAAAGGATGACAATTTGTAGGTCTAGGGGTACATATAGTTAGAAGAAATACAAACTTATTTGAGTAAATAATGAAATATATTTTTTTTTAAAAATTAACATATTTGTAAAATAAGACTAACTTTTTTTTTTAGGGAAAAATTAGACTAACTGAAATTTTTCTTAATTAGTTATAAGATATTTCTATCAAACCACCCAAAAAAAAGTAATAGAAATTAGATCAATTTATGTTTTGGCCTCATTTTCTATAACTAGATTTCTCACCTTTAAACAAAGTAATAGAAATTTGATCAAATTATATTTTGGCCTCATTTTGTATATCTAGATTGGTTACCTACAAATTATTGGCCAGTGTGAGATTTATATCTTTCCTAACATAACAATATTGCTTTGTATATGTGTTATGACAATTTCTTGTTAAAAAAAAAACACTAACTATAATGGGAAACATTTTTTGTTTGAAAGACAAAGTTAGCATGTTCTTTCTTGGTAGGACTTGAAGCTTTAATTTGAACCTTTAATGGTCAACCAAAGAGTTATCCATCCCCCAATAATGTGAAACATCTGGACCATTGAAATATAAATAAGAGTTTCGAAAATTTGAAAATGACGAGCAAGATTGGAAATAAAAAATAGAGAGGATGCATTCTGATTGTCATCCCATTGATGATTGAAAATTTTGGAATTTTAGAAATTCGAATAGACACCTAATAATTGATAATTGAAACACGTCACAATGATAATTGATAAGCTTCCAATTCTTGCTTGATACAGGAGGAGAAAATATTACAAACTTACATCAAATATTAGAAAGACTGTACCAAACAGTTGTATTTTTTGTTTGTTTGAAGAAACTGTTCTAAACAGTTGAGGATAATAATAGTGAGGGCACATTGCCAAATACTATAGTTTTTTAAATGTTCAGTTTCTGTCGTTCTATAACACTCCAAAAGAATATGTACGTAAATCTCTAATACAAATCGAAAGGTAAATAAATAACCAATATTGAATGTTGGGTCAAGCAGTATGTTAAGGGCCATGCAATATGGCAAATCATTGTTTCTTTTAAGGCAAGAAAAATCATGATTTCAATTTCTATTGAAAACAAAACCTAGATTGGTACAAGACAATTTCTCAATCAAAATTATCGTCAGTAGATGAAGACACGTGAGTTTAAAAAAATTGAGCTAGATAGCTTTTGAGAATCAAATGTGTTGAACTTGATATTTTAGGTTTCAAATTGCGTGTCAAAAAAATTTAACTACATTATATATAAAAAAAAGATTAATTAATTACAGCACCTTAGATAAAAAAAAATAAAAAGTTCATGATAACATTGTTCAAATAAATGTTACACTTTGATAGAAAAGGACATAAGTTCCAAGTGTGACGACCTTTTGCTATCCAGCAAGGGGACAAAAGCTCTAATATTATGATTGCTCAAAGCCAAAAAGGGGTAGAAAACAAAATGCAGCAACTTGCCATAGGTGTGTGTGTGTGTTTGATTTCCTCTATCAAGCTACACTACACACCTACCCCTTCCTTTGAATATACTACTGTATTTGATTAGATATACAATCATATAGATGAGAGACCACTCAATTAATCAAGACAAACGCGTTTAATAGTGATTAGAAACTCAAAATTCTTGGCTCCAACACCATATATTATGGAATTGTTGTTGATTAAGGTTCGTTCTAAAACAAATATGCTAGTATTAGGTCCAATCAAATAAGGAAGCCCATAATGATACACTTAATTCATCCAAGAGTTTAGCCTGAATACTATAGATATGCATCACATAGAAGGAGAAAAAAATGGGATTGCTTGTCGTGAAGAAAAAAAATGAGGTTGCCGTGAAGAAATCTCTCGCGACACACAACATTTTCTTTATTTTTAAGGTTGAACACTTTCAGCGACTTATAATGCAATGGAAAATGTTGTGTGTAGCGAGAGATTTTTTTTCACGACAACCTCTCGAGAGAGCTATAGTAACTGCAACATTAGTTTTTTCATAATCAAAGCCACAAGTGTATTTCACAATGGAAAATGTTGTGTGAGGTGAGATATTTTTTCACGACAACCTCGCGAGAGAGCTATTATAACTGCAACATTCATTTTTTTCATAATTAAAGCCACACGTGTATTCTAAACAAGTAAACAAAGCACACAATTGTTGTTATATTTTATTGATCTTGAATGATATACATAAATAAGGAGAATATCTCTTGACTATTTGTAAGCTAATTAAAGGTAATTATAACAATTAAATGTACATATATGTGCAACCATTGACCATTGTGTACAACTAATACAAATCAAAGAGTTGATATAATTTAGCCTAAGAATAAGGGATTTAGTTTGACTAAGTGCAGCATTGATATCCAACGTGTCAGGATGCTCAAATACGCCCCCTCAAGAGCAAGTTCCCATCAATAACTTGCATCTTGGACATCAGTTCTTTGAATGGCTTTGTTGCAAGAGGCTTTGTGAGAATGTCAGCTAGTTGATCCTTTGTGGATACATGAGAGACATGTAGAGTTCCTGCTTGGACTTGTTCTCTAACAAAATGGTAATCCATAGATATGTGCTTCATCCAAGTATGAAAGACGGGATTTGAGCACAAATATGTTGCTCCTATTTTATCACATAAAATGCGTGGAGGCTGCTGAATTGGTACCCGTAATTCTTGCAATAATTTGAGGAGCCACATAAGCTCGGTTGCTCCTGTTGCTACTGCACGGTATTCTGCCTCAGTAGATGATCTAGCTACTGATCTCTGCTTTTTGGATGTCCATGAGATAGGATTTCCACCAAAAAAGATTAGGTATGTTGAGGTTGAAGTTCGATCATCTACATTACCACCCCAATTTGCGTCAGTGTAACCAAGTAGGTTGAGAGAACTTGGTTTCCGCAATAAAATACCGTAGTTCATTGTGGATTTCAAGTAGCGTAGCAATCTCTTAAGATGTTGAAGATGCAAGGTGGTAGGCTTATGCATAAACTTTGAGAGTTTGTTGATTGCAAAGGAAAGATCAGGCCTTGTAAGATTTAAGTATTGAAGTGATCCAAGGATTTTCCTGTAATGTGTGGAGTCTGTTGATGGGGTTCCATCATGCAAGCTTAGGGTGGTTGTTTGGGACAGAGGTGTGGGAGACGGTTTGGCTCCTTCCATTTCAAATTTTTCAAGAATGTCACAAATGAATTTATGTTGAGATAGAAACATGCCTGCAGCCATGGGGATGAATTCAACTCCCAAAAAATAGTGAGGAGTTCCCATGTTCTTAAGCGAGAAATTATTTGATAGAGATGTAATGAAGCTTGTAAGGAAGTTGGCATCATTACCTGTGAGTAATAAATCATCAACATATACAAAGAAGTAAGCTAAGATAGACCTTGAAGCATATATGAACAATGAAGGATCGTTTTGGCTCGTATGAAAACCATGTGAGGTAGTGAAAGATTTGAGTACATCATGCCATGCTCTAGGTGCTTGTCTCAAACCATATATTGCCTTGTGAAGTTTACAAACATATTAAGGGTGTTGTTGATCTTTCATACCTGGTGGTTGAGCCATGAACACTTCTTCTTTGAGAGAACCTTGGAGGAACATGTTGTTCACGTCAAGCTGATGCATAGGCCAAGCATTTCCAAGTGCAATAGTGAGGATGAGCTTAATTGTTTAAGGCCTCACTACTAGTGCAAATGTTTCTTTAAAATCTACACCCGGGCATTGTATGAATCCTTTGGCAACTAATATTGCCTTATATCGAGAGATTGAGCCATCTGGATTTCTTTTGATGCGAAATAACCATTTACAATCAACTATGTTGTGGCCTCATGGTGGTGGTACTAAGGACCAAGTACCATTACGAATTAACGGATCAAATTCTTCAGATATTGCTTGTCTCCAATGTGGGATTTGCATGGCTTGTCTCACATTTGATGGTTCAAGATTCTCAGGTAAAGGATAATTGGTGACATTGAACACTTTTGGCTTGAATATATTGTTTTTGGATCTAGTTCGGACATGATACTCACTAGTGTTGGCTGCATTTTGGTTAGCTTCACAATTTTCATCATGATGAGGAGGTTGAGATTGAATTTCATTACCTGATGAAGTGTCTGAACTCAAGGGTGCTTCTTGAAGGATTTCTGATGGTTGTGGTTATGGGGGATTTGGATTGGTATTATTGGTACTGGTTATGGGACTGATCTTGGTTGGAGTTTGTTGCTAGTGTAAGAACGCAGCCACGGGAAGCAAAGACTTCAAAATGAATGGAGATGGTTAGGGTTGTGTTGAGTTTGGTGTAGTACTTGATGTGGAGTTTTCATACTGAGATTTGAGGTAGGTAATCTATTTATTAAGTATGTTGCAGTACGAAAAGGAAATGACCAAAATGTAGTAGGTAGTTCAGCATGATGCAAAAGTGCACGTGCCGTTTCTACTATATGTCAGTGTTGTCGTTCTGCAGTGGCATTGAGTTCAGGTGTGTGTGGTGGGGTGGTGTAATGTGATATGCCATTGGAAGATAAAAAAGTTTTTAATTTGATAAACTCTCCACCATTATCCGAGTATAACACAAGAATAGGTAAATTAAAAAACTTTTCAACAATAGCTTTGAATTGTGGGAATATAACTGAAACATCTGATTTATTTTTGAGTGGATACAACCAAATATATTTGGTGAAATGATCAACAAAAATAAGGTAATATAAAAAACATGTTAAAGACTTAATAGGGGCAAGCCCTCATACGTCGGAATAAATAATTTCAAGTGGCCTCTTGCTAACTATACTGGAAAAGGTAAATGGAAGCTTATGGCTCTTGGAACTACTACATGAGATGCATGGTAAAAGCTTGCTTGTCTTTATTTTATTAATGGATGAGAGATGTCTCATTGTTCTTTCACATGGGTGACCAAAGATATGATGCCATGGTGGGGATGAAGAGTTAATGGTGGTGAAGGCAGTGGGAGAGGTGGTGAGAGGCGGCATGTGGTACAGTCCATTTTTATGCAATCCTTTGAGAAGCGGCACCCTTGTTTTCATATCCTTTATCAAGAAATTATTAGAAAAAAATTCAACTGAGACGGGGTTAGTATGACATAAAGATGAAACAGATAATGGATTTTGTGAAATATGAGGAACATGAAGAACTTTGGGAAGATTCGAGCTATGTGTTTCTGTAGGAATAATAACCTTACCTGTGTGAGTTATTGGAATTGTGGATCCATCACCGATAATGATTTCATATGTTCCGATGTAAAGATTTTGGTGATGAAGGTTATCAAGTTGATTGGTGAGATGGTCTGTAGCTCCTGAATCCAAAATCCAATCAGTTGGATTTGCAGCATTGTTTTCTCAAGCGTGATGAGCTGATGATCCAAAATTGTTTTTGGTTGGGTAACCATGGAGTTTGTAGCACTCTTTTGATGCGTGTCCCTCAGTATTGACAAGTGCCTTTCTTCGAGGATCCAGTAGCAGCAGACCTGAATTGTTGAGATGCAGCGGCGTGATTAGGAGTGTAACCACGTTTTTGAAAGTGTTGTTTCCCTTTGTATACAACATGGACAGATGCTATGAGAGATGTATCTTCATCTCTCTTGAGATGACTTTCATAGTCAATCAGCAAGTCATGGAGTGCATCAAACTCAATTGGGTTTTCACGAGCACGAAGAGCAGCAGTAATCTCTTTGAACTCAGATTCAAGTCCATTCAATGTATGAATAACGAGATCAACATCATCCAATGGAGAGTTGATTACAGCCAGCTCATCAGACATGGATTTGATTGTTTGCAGATACCCAGTCACCGACCGTGTATCTTTGGAGAACCGGGACAAGCGCTCTTTAAGATGCATGATGTGAGAGTGTGTTTTGCTTCCAAACATCTTGTTCAGAATGTCCCATGCTTGTTTGGAAGTTGTGACATTCCCAAGCATGGTAATGATACTTTGGTCTACTGAGGAGATTATGGCATGTAGGATCAACTTATCCTGACGTTGCCAGTAGGTATGACCTGCATGAGTTTGTACAGGACAAATTTTGGTACCATCAACAAATCCGAGAAGGTCATAGCCAACCATGAGGGCATTGAATTGAACCTTCCAAGCAGGGTAATTGGAGCGGGTAAGTTTGATGGATGTTTGAGGTTGGAGTACTACTACAGATGTAGTCTTACTGATTTTGATTGTGTGGACAGAAGGCATGATAAATTAGCAGGTTTTGGATCGATGTTGTAAAGCTTTGAGCAAATGATACCATAAACAAGTAAACAAAGCACACAAATTTTTTTTTTTGAGAGAAACTTGCTTATAGCATTTCATTAATAATAAGGGATTCAATACAAATGGGTATATCATAATAAACAGCATGACTAGCTAGTAACGTGGCATCCCTTGCAAGCGCATGAGCTACCTCGTTGGCTTGTCGCCTAACAAACTCCATCCTAGAGTTAGAAAAAAGAGAACTAAACAGAGAGCGACATGAAATAATAATGCAACCAAAATCCGACGTGTCGTGCCTATCCAAATGAAAAACATCAGCCGTCAACCTGGAATCCGTTTCGAAATCAACATGATCAAACTGCATGTCACTGAGCCATTGCAAAGCTAGGTGTAGGCCAAGTGCTTCACCAACATCTGTCTGAAGGAGGCACGGATGCACCACCGTTCGAGCCAGCACAAAACTGCCATCTGACTCCCTTATACATATTCCAATTCCGGTTCTATTGAGGGAGGTAGAGAAAGCAGCATCGATATTACACTTGTTATTGTTATTGATATTAAACAAAGCACACAATTGTTGTTGTATTTTATTGATCGTGAATGATATACATAAATAGGGAGAATATCCCTTGACTATTTGTAAGCTAATTAAAGGTAATTACAATAATTAAATGGACAGATATGTGCAACCATTGACCATTGTGTACAGCTAATACATATCAAAGAGTTTATATAATTTAGCCTAAGAATATGGGATTTAGTTTGACTAAGGGCAACATTAACATCCAATGTGTCAGGATGCTCCAATGCTAGGAAGATTGTTTGAATCATTTTTAGGTGCATGCACAGTCAATTTTATAAGTAGACTAGGGAGACAACCCGTGCGTTGCACGAATTTGATTAAATTTTTGGGTTAATGGTGTTTTATCCCCTATAATATAGGTCATTTCCAGGTTTACCCCCTATAAAATATTTTTTTTGATTTACCCCCCTGTAAAATATATTTTTTTCAGAAAACCCCCCTAATAGGCCATACAAAAATCAAAATTTCTGAAGAAAAAAAATCGTTTTTGTATGGCCTATTAGAGGGTTATTCTGAAGAATTTTTTTTTTATAGGGGGGTAAATCAAAAAAAATATTTTATAGGGGGTAAACCCGAAATGACCTATATTACAGGGGTGTAAAGCACTATTAACCCTAAATTTTTTAACAAAAATGAAAAGAAAATGTTGGACATTTTTTATTTTTAAAATAAGATTATTTTTGCAAATATTATTTTTTATTTTTGGAGTTGGGTTTGATGAAACAAAAGCGCATTTGCATACTATTAGATGTAAATCTGCCGTAATTTTAAGTAGTTGAGAATTAGAGATTATATGTTAAAGTTGTTTTATCTAAAGAGACACTAACCATATTTAAAGTTGATTAATGTGTCTGAGCGGATAGAAATGAAAAGAATGAAAGTGTACTTGACAAAAAAAATGAAATAAAGATTTAAGGAAAAATCTTGGATTAACTAAAGAGACACTAACCAGATTTAAAGTTTGTTTGTCAGTTGATTAACTAAAAAATAAAAAGATACCAATAGCATATATTCCATCCTAAAAAAATAGCATATATTCTATCAAAATTAAATAGTGACTTTTTTAAAATTAAAAACATCAAAAGATACGAACACATAAAAAGGCAGTTAAATTTTTTAAATCCTAAAATCCTTAAAACGGTAAATTTTTTAAATCCTAAAATCCTTCTACCCAATCTGAACTCTGCATGTTATGATTGATAATTTCAAAGGTTAAATCAATCCTTGATCCGTATTCACCATCATAAACGATGTCGGTGGTGTTATTATCGTAGATGGCTCTCTGTTGATGTCGAGCGAACGAACAATGGTTCCACTGCAGAACTGTTGAGCACCGAGAATAAGGTGATCTCAACATGTAATCGTTTGGTAAGAGCGAGAAATCCATCCATTTTTTTTATGAATTAGTTCCCTCTTCTTTCTCTTTTGTTCTTCATTTGTGGGTTACTTTTCGTTGAGCTCTCACTTGAATCCATTATTGAGTTCCGGGACAATCGTCCTCCCATTATTGTTGTACACATGTTGTTCATTATAGCTCTATGAAGCTAGGTTAGCATAACTCATCTCCAATTTGCGGATGACACTATTATTATCGGTAACAAAAGTTGGTTGAATGTTCGAACTATGAGAGCGGTGTTGTTGTTGTTTGAAGACGTGTCGGGGTTGAAGGTGAATTTTAACAAAAGCATGCTGACATGTATTAATATCTCTGATTCTTGGTTGTCGGAGGCTGCTTTGGTGATGAATTGTCGTAGGGGAACTATTCCGTTTATTTATTTGGGTTTGCCTATCGGTAGTGATTCGAGGAAACTTAGTTTTTGGAAACCTGTTGTCGATCGCATTGTCTCTTGTTTGTCGAAGTGGAAAAATAAGTTCCTTTCTTTCGGTGGTCGTCTGGTTCTTCTGAAGTCTGTTCTCTCCTCTCTTCCGGTTTACTTTCATTCCCTTTTCAAAGCCCCTGCAGGTATAATTTCTTCTATTGAATTTATTTTCAAAAAAAATAATTGGGGGGATTGTGAGGATAATAGGAAAATTGCCTGGATAAATTGGGAGTCTATTTGTACTCTAAAGAATGTCGGAGGTTTGGGGGTTAGGCGGATAGGTGCTTTTAATTTAGCATTATTAGGAAAATGGTGTTGGAGGATGATGTCTAAAAAGGAGGGATTATGGTATCGAGTTCTCAAAACTTGGTATGGTGAGGTTGGGGGCCGGTTGCAAGAGGGTGGGAGGAATACCTCGTCTTGGTGGCGGATGTTGTCTAGGGTGTGGGAGGGTGTTGGTGAGGGTGTCGGGAGGTGGTTTGATGACAACACTCGGAGGGTTATTGGTGATGGTAGAGATACTTTGTTTTGGTATGATACGTGGGTGGGGGAAATGCCTTTGAGAGTCAGATTTCCCCGCCTTTTCGATTTGGTGGTTGTTAAGGAGTGTACGGTGGAAGAGATGTGGAGGTTAGGGTGGGGGGAAGGTGGAGAGGCGTGGGTGTGGCGTCGCCGTTTGTTGGCATGGGAGGAGGAGAGTGTGAGGGAGTGCTCAGTTCTACTTCATAACATTGTTTTGCAGGACGAAGTTAATGATACTTGAAGATGGCTACTGGACACCTCTAGCGGATATACGGTTAAGGGCGCCTACACATTTATCACTACTACAGGGGAGCCATTGAATAGAAGTCTTGTTATAGATGTGTGGCACAAGAAGATTCCCTCCAAAGTGTCCTTGTTTGCATGGCGCCTCTTTCGGAAACGCTTGCCTACTAAAGACAACTTGGTGCACATGCGTGTGATTCAACCAGAAAATGCGGGTTATGCTTTAGGTTGTGGTCATCAGGAAACGACAAACCATTTGTTTCTGGATTGCAATATTTTCAATTCTCTTTGGTATCAGGTGTGACAATGGTTGGGCATATCTTCGATGATGCCTAGTGACATTCGTCATTATTATTTTCAGTTTACAAACATGGCAGGGCTGCCTAGAGTAACTCATTCATTTCTTAGAATTATTTGGTTTGCTTCTGCTTTGGTGTTATGGAAGGAGAGGAATAACTGTGTCTTTCAAAATGCGGTTTATTCTTCTGCTGGTATGCTTGAGAAGGTGAAGCTCTATTCTTTTTTATGGCTGAAAGCAAAACAGGTGACTTTTAACTACAGTTATCATGACTGGTGGAAACACCCAATCCCTTGCATGGGTGCCCACTTATAATTTTCTCTTGTCGGTTTTGTTTGGTGCCTTTATTTGTTAGCACCTTTTCAGTGTAAATACTCTTGGGTGGTTCTCCCTTTGAACACCTTGTGCAGGGTGATCCATTGTTGTTTATAATATATCATTTTAGTTTGTTCAAAAAAAAAAAGCTTTATGAAGCTAGGCATATAACCCGTTCGTTGCACGGGTTTCAATAGAGTTGTGAAACTTTTTTAGATGTTAAACTTTATGACGGTGTTTTTTCAAGAAGAATTTCAATTAGTTTACAATGAAGTTAGCTAAATATTAATAAGGAAAAATGTGTCATTTATAATGGTCTTGATATGAGAACAATAAGCACAAAGATTGCTTGAATATTATTTATTTTTTAGTACAATGGATGGCCATATGCCCAATTTTTTTTTTTTTAATCTTTCTTATTTAACTAATTTTGTGGAGGATAAAACATATTAAGAAGTGTTACTTGAAATTAATTTCGTTATTATAGTTATTAGATAGAATAAGAAAGGGTGAGAAGTTACAAGATATGTGAGAAAATTTTTTATATGTGAGAATGTTTTTTCAAAAAGGAATTACACTTGATGAACATTAAAACCCACTTCCAAATTCATTCAAGAGCTGCATCGGGTAATAGAGTTTTCGTTGGCTACTCTATTAGATAGAATAATAGTCGTGAAACTTGTTTAGATCTTACACATTATGACAATATTTTCTGAAGAACAACTGAATTTATCTAAATACTAATAAAAAAATGTGCAACATATATTGGTCTTGATATGAGAACCATAAGCTCGAAAAAGCTTCGATATTAATTTTTTTATCTATTTTTTTATAAACTTTTTTTAATCTACTCATTTATTCTTATTAAATTAATTTAATGAATGGTAAATAATAACAACAACTATATTAAGAAGGGATGATAAGTTTTGTAACTTAAAATTGCTAGCATTCTTATAATTATTGGATAAATATATTAGATAAAATAAGAAAGGGTAAGAAGTTATACTATATTTTAGAATATATTTTTAGAGGTGGCACATATGCATAATTATAACTTCAGAATAATGACTCAAGTTTAGTTTATGGGAAGGTCTTAGAGGTACCACATCAACATCATCACAATTTTGTATCCAAATTTACTCTTAATTATAGGAAACTCAATTGATGGAAAGTATAAATGTCAGTCAATTCTATGGTCAAGGGTTAAATTGTCGCGTTCAAATCATCAAAACATGACTTTGTCTCTCTAATTTCAGAAAGATCAAGAGCATTTCATTAGAGTTTTGACTAGATGTGTGCATCTACAATTACTTACCTAGGCATTGATGTTTTTTTTTTTGAAAAAAGGCATTGATGCTAATAGCACTTATAAGAAACTATTCAATTAAAAACATAACACACGGGCTTGGAATGAAAATGAATAAAAAATATTACTTTTTTAAAGAATTTTTAATATGTTCCCTTCCACATCTTTATTACACTCTTGATCTTATAACAATGTTAAATAAAAAATAATAATGAAAAAAAAACTTTAATTTCAACGAAAACAACCACTTTTTCATACATGAAGTGCACTCTCAACAAAACTCTCCCTTTTATCAACTTTTTTTTGGTACAAACCCTTTTATCAAAACTTATGTATGTGAAATCAGAGAAATGATATTCATTAGAGAATACAAAAAGTTAGAGAAATATACATATACGAAGCTTGAACAGAAAATCAGAACTATCAAAAAATGAAATGGAAGAAGAAAATGAAGAGCTTTGTAGTAAACTTGTGTGTATAAGAGGATAGAATAAAAATATATTATAATGCATTCATTGTACAACTTGCATGAAGTGAAGTAAATGCAGTGTTTTTGCAAAAAGAAAATAAATATAGACGTGAACAATTATCATTACATTTCTTACAACCTTTCATTAACTAATAAAAAGTAGCTTTTTAATTTTTTTAATTTATTTCAGAAATATAAACTATTTGGTCATCCTAAAAGTAACTTGAGTCTCTATTAAGTCATAAAACCAATGAATAGGCAAGAGATGATGAGTAAAAAATAGAAAAGAAATATAATACCAAATTGAATAGGTACCATCCAATAGTTTCTTGGAAAAACTAATGATGAACAACCATTTTTTATAAACTTCTTCATGAGCAACAACAATGCAACAAAATAAAAAATAGAATAATTATTTATCCTATTTTCCTAATGCACATAAAATTTTTCCATATACACATTAAGGAATAAAAGAAAATATAAAAGAAATTCGAAAAAATAGACTAACAAACATCATATAAAAAAAATAGAGCTCAAATATATGACCAATCTAAGTAACTTGACTCGCTATCATGTTATAGAGACAGTTAATAATCAAGAGATGAAGAGTTAAAGTGAGTGGGAAAAAACAGTAATACAAAATTGAAGATGAACTGACCAATTATTGCTTGAATGTGGTGATGAACAAAACCCAAAATCTGATGCACAAAATCACATATTTATACACACAATGTTTCTCAATGACATGAAAGTAAAAAACATGATATAAGATTAGAACATTTAGATAGCATGGTAGAGGAAAAGTATAGAAAGATGGTTTAGTGTTATTGACATCAATAGTAGATCACATAGTGGAAAAGTCAAGAGAAAATGAGGTAAATGATAAAATTGATCAGCAAATATTAGAGAATGAGCAGAAAAGGAATGAGATTAGCGTTGATTATTATATAGGTGAAAGGGAAAAAGGGAAATATGGATGATCTAAAATGTATCATTTTTTTAACCTTTATGTGGAAGAATGTAAACAGACAAATCCAATGGTGATGGTGTAAATAATATAGCAATGAATCAAGTGTTTTTAGAAAGGGTAAATACCTCTTTTCGTCCCTATAATATTAGCAAATTTCGGTTTTAGTCCCTGTAAAAAAAATATTTAGATTCAGTCCCTGTAATTTCAGATTCTTCCACTTTTGGTCCCTCATTTCACCATGTCAACAAAATTTGTATACATGGCACGTAAAATGAGGGACCAAAAATGGAGGAATCTGAAATTACAGAGACCAAAAGTGAGGGGAATTTGAAATTACACGTAATTTATGCAGATTCTGCTGACGTGATGAAAGGAGGGACAAAAAGTGGAAGAATCTGAAATTACAGGGACAAAATCTAAATCTTTTTTTTACAGGGACTAAAATCGAAATTCGCTAATATTACAGGAACGAAAAGAGGTATTTACCCTATTAGAAAATAGTAGTTGAAGGATTTATAAGAATGAAGGATGTCAAAGTTGTTTACCGATAATTTTGTCTGTGCGGTGACCGTTTTTTTAATTAAAATAATAATGTTCAATTACACTTGGTTAACATTGATGTGTATATTCCTATTCTTACTTCTTTCTTATTAAGGTTTCAATTGATCAGTGTAACTCTTTTTATCAAAATTATTATGTATAATGGTTTGAGGGAGTGACGCATAAGCAAAGTAGAAGAATGATCAAGAATAAAAGTTAGAAAGGGGATCATTGGTGAAGTGACATGTAAGTAAAATGTAGCTTAGAATACATGTATATAGAGATCAAGAAAAATGCTCAACTAACCTAAACTTTTTATTAAAAAAAATGGATGAAATATAAAGAACATAAAAATAATAAATTTGTTATCACACGCCGTGATAGGAGTATCATATTATGTACGTATCAAATACAATGAATGGAAAGAAAAAGAAATGGAGATAAATTAACATTCAGTGGTAGAATGTTAGAGTAAATAATTATGGAAAACACAAATTTCAATGTAACCACAACTGCCTTTGCAAATAAGAGTTGTTCTTTCAACAAAATTCTCCTATCTCCAAAATCTACCCATACTATATGAAAAAGAAAAAAGAAAGGAATTCCATTGTAGAAAATGAAAGAGGGAAATATGAAAATGAAAACTAAAAAAATGGAAGGGACAGAAAGAGGCATGTGAGTAGTGGTTAGTAATCAAAGGGAAAATGAAATGGCCTATATAGCACTCTTAGTTTTTTATATGCAAATTAAAAATGATTAGAATAGCAACAACTAAGAAATGTAACCGATCATCTTAAAGATAAAATATAACCGATGGATTTTATTTTTAAATAAATAGACCTATGATGTATTAATCATGCAACATGCGTAAAGTCGTTCATGATATGCTATTCAATTTTTAATATAAAACCTCTCATATGCTAGTGAGAAGATATTACTGGCTTGTAATCTATTTGCCTATTGCCTCTCCAACTTTTGTTCTGTTCATAAAGACAATTCAATGAAAGTTATGCCACGTAGGCACCCTAAACCCAAACATTAGAATGAAGCAAGTTTCAAATTCAAAGATATATAGATAACCGAGAACTAAGTGATTACATGTGCGTTGTGTAACAGCCCGTTTTTCCTTAGTATTATTTTATTTATTTATTATATGTGTTTGCACCTGCTGATCACACGATGATCCTTACGTATGGGTTCTTAGCGTCTCTAAGGTAATTGAAAGCATAGACTTTATATTGGCTTTCCAAGATTTCCCAAGGCAATGAAGGCCAAGGTTTTTGTAGGTCTACTCATCTACGAATCTTAGGACACTCATAACACACTCTCGCTCGTGCTTAGTAGTTCTACAAACGGACAATCCTATCTCCTCTACCTTACCAAGGGTTAAAGAGAATGGTTATATTAGGTTTATTCCCCGGAGTCTCTTGTTTTCTTAATTACTAACTAGTTACCTCTTATGTTCAGTAGATTTTACTCAGTATTAGTAATGTGACCTCCTAAGTACTTACTACTAGGGTCAACTCGCTTTTGGTATCTTTCGCTAGTTACTAACTAATTACTTCCTAGGCGGATAGTTATTAATATAATAACATAAATATCAAGATATAAGCATTCAGATAGTAATAACAATGTTAGGCCCTGTCACAACCTAAATACCTAATTTAGGGTTACAATCCTTTGAAATAAATAATTCCTAAATAAAACTTAATAGCGAACAAAAGATAAATAAAATAAAAACAACATTAAATTAAATAAATATTCGACAAAAATAAACAGAGGTTCATCTTAGAACTCTAACGTAAAAAGAATTAGTTACACAAGGTAACTGATGAGTCAATAATTAGTCATTAAATTAGTGTCTTTTATTTAATATTTAAGTTTATTTTAATTAGATTTAATATGTTTTTATTTCCTTCTAGAACTATTTTATTTCCTTCTAGAACTATTTTATTTCAATTGCAAGTTATTATATTTCAGGAACAAATATTCAAAAGATTTAGTCTTGGAGAAAAAGAAAAGAGAATTGGAGCTGATTCGTGCCAAAAATATGAAGATCTCATACAAAATATATTGTGCAGGGATTCATGCCAAAAATATGAAGATCTCATACTAAAATATCTTGTGCAAAGAATTTGAAGATCTTGTGCAAAAATATGACAAAGTGGCGTGCCCCCTTTTACCCTTTTGCTGCTTTTGCTTCTTTGACAAAAGCTGCCTATTTTAGTATTACTGACTTAGAGCCCATGGTCTCTTGTGCAACAATTTAGTAATTTAATTCTTGGGGCTCAAGTCAATGTTAGACTATAAATAGAGCAGCCCTCTAACTTGTAAAATCATCTTTTGTTCTTGGAATTCAATAAGTGACAATTGTCTTTCTTAATAAAAGTTCTTCTTTTACTTTCTTGTTATTTATTTTATGTTCTTCTTCTCCTCTTCTATGGCTACGATGATCATGAG
>Ga0315913_1004532_pt1 | contig 16823 bp, 10 predicted proteins | sample MpolsnodulesMG_FD_207736 | JGI IMG/M metagenome (GOLD analysis project Ga0315913, IMG submission 207736) | Medicago polymorpha root nodule microbial communities from Los Angeles, California, United States - small nodules | ecosystem: Host-associated > Plants > Roots > Nodule | place: USA... | reverse complement strand
GAGGAAGCAATAGTTGAACACTCATTTGACAAGATACAAGAACAAGAACAAGATGACAATGAAGAAGAAGTTTCATCAATATAAGTTTTATATTGACTTAAAATAATTAAAAAGATGTGCACAATATTTAGAAAATTGACAATTGTTTGTTACGAGAGAAAGATAACATATTAAATTTATTGGAAAGATAAAGTGTGCAAAAAAATAAGAATTTATTGACGGATTAAAATGAGGCTATAATAGGAAGAAAATGTGCAAAAATACACATCGCTATTTTTATGTTAATTTTCTAAAAAGACACTTAAAAAGGAATGGAAGGAGTATAGTTTATTGGACGGATGTGTCAGTTGCATTTGAATTTTGAAAGCAATTTTTTTTTTTAAAATTAAAAGCATTATATTGATTATGCATTGCGACCATTTTGATGTAGAGCGTGCACGATAAATTTGCAACATGGATGATGTTCTCTAGTGTGCATGCATAATCAATACAATAATAGTAACTTGAGGCATCTACTTATGAGAAGGTTGCTCTAATTGTTTTTAACTTGGGCACCAATCAACTAAAATCGGTTTTGTATGTTTATTTGTTCAAGGTTTAAATGCAGTTTTGGTAAAAAATTGATGGTCAAAAAGTCGGAATTATGTTTGTCTTGTGTTTGTGTGTGATTGATGTTGTATCTTGTGTTGTTTACATTTGTCTTATGTTTGTGGTTCTCTTTTGTTTCTTGTGCATGTGTTGTTTTTGTTTGGCTTCTGTTTGTGCGTGAAATGTTGTTTAACTTCCTGATATTTACAGTCACTTAAAAAGTAAGCAGATATTTTTTTTAGGAAACTTAAAAAGTAAGTAGTTGTTGTCAAAAGAATCACTAAAAGTTCAAATGTGAATTAATACATGTTGGTCGGAACCAAACCAAGTTCAGACAAGGCCGACCCAATGTAGTTTTAGGCCTAAAGCGAAATTTAAATAGAGGCCTTTTAAGTGCGTTTAGAGAGGACACAAAAAAATTAAGAAAAAAAATCCATATGTTCCCTTAATCGAAAAGAATTGTATATGATATGTGTCACACACTAATTAAATATGAGTATTTTGTCACCTAGAAATTTAACTTTGGTTTGTCATATGTGAGAGTATACCCTCTTTTGCTATAATCAACTCTGTTAGTGTGTGACCTTTTTAATATATATATGTATGTATGTATGTGTGTGCGCGCGCGCGTACGCGTGTGTGTTGAAAATAATATTTAATATAAACATTATTTACCAATTGTTAGAGATATTAAAATAACAAAATAATATTGAAATGATACAAATATAAATTAATTTTTTATTTTTACAAACTTTGATTACACACTACTTGTCTTAATATATATAGAATAACCGACATCAAATTAGATTGATATGAATCTGAAGGCAAAAAGGATTTAAGGTGCAAATAAGCGATAAAATAGCTAACATTGAAATCAAACATGCAACATGAATTATGACTCCTCATTTACATACCACTTAAGCTTCGAGTGAACATGTTAACAAAATTTGACGAACGAAAATATTTTCGAAGACAAAAATACGAGGCCTAGTACGAAGCCTAAAAAACTCAAGGTCGAAGTGGCAGTCCCCCTTAGACGGGCTCTGTTGGTAACCTGTGAGTGGTTTGTTGAAGAAGCCTTTCATGTGGCCGTTAGTGTTCTTAAACACAATTAAGCTAAGAAAATAAATAATGTGTGGTGACTTCTTTATTTTGTGAGTGACTCGGTGTTATTAGAAGCTTATGAAAGAGAAAGGAATCATGTGCCCAATTTTGAATAGATCGCTTTATTAGTAAAAAATAGATCGCTTCAACAAATTTTTACGTAACCCTATTACATATAATATAAATGGTAATAAGCAAATGAATATTCAAGTTACTAGTTAGAAGAAATTTGAAAAATAAGCAAATGAATATTCAACTTCAACAGCTTATTACTTAATAGTTTATTTCTTCAAAACAATCGTATGGATCTTTTTCATGGCCCGATCTAAATGAATATTCAAGTTACTAGTTAGAAGAAAACTCTTAACAAGTCCACCATTTCTTAAATTTTAGAGAGAAAGTGTGAGATGTGTGATATGCAAAGGTTTATGCAAAGGAAATGCAAGTGTGAGATGAAGTGAAATTGAAGGTGTGCCTGGTGGTCCTATAGCTACCTTCATTGTTAGCCACCCTCATGCTTTCAAAGCGATAGCATTTTCTTTCAAAAATGTCATTTTTGAACTTGTAAAGCAGGATTTTCTTAATGGTAGCATGGATTATGTTTCCAGCTTCATCCATCAAGACCATTTCACTCGAAAATGGCTAAGTGTTTATGTTAAAATCAGAAACCTGCCATAATCAAATAACCTTTGCTTTCAAGTTCCAAAAGGTTTTCTCAGTTGAGATTTCAGAAATTGGAGAAAACTCAGCAAGATTTGCCATTTTTTCTTGTTTCGAAATTGGTTTCTTGTTTGCAAATCTAAAATTTTAAGACCCCAAAATTAAAATAAGTTGAATGTTGAAAGTTAAACGAGGGAGAAAGAAAGCAGTGCAATGTTAACACTTTGCAATGCTGAGGCAATTTTTACAGACACACAATGCACCCTTTTCATACTAAAAACCTAGGGTTAGAGTAGAATTAAAAAACAATAAAATTTGGGATTGATTTTTGGGGAAAAATTGAAATCGGATTGGGTGAAAATAAAGCTGGATTTTTAATTTTAGCATAAACAATTGGGTCAAAGTTTGGGGTCTATAGACTATAGTTCAAAATGCTCAAATCAATTGGATTTCACTCCACCTAGCTAAGATATACTTAATTTGCCTCTATATTATCGAATTTGATACTTTTATTTTCAACATTTCACTCAAATCCAATTAGATTAATCTCTCTAATGGTTCAATTGTGATTTTCGTAGTTTTCTTTTTGCTTGACCTTTTTCTTTCATTTTAGACTGAACATAATGGAACTGACCATGTAGTTACATGTACGCCCACCATTTTATTTGAGTTATATTTCTAAAAAGTAGAACCTACATTGATTTAATCCAATTAAAGAGTGAATATTAGACAAAATGTTTAAAGGAGATTGTTGCTAACACATTAAACTTTAGTGGTCAAAGGCAAAGAATATGCATAATGCTCAAATTAATTAGACTTCACTTCATCTTGATTGTATACACTTAATTTGTGTTTATATTGTCCGATACTTCTGACTAGAAAGATGCCACACATGCATGAAACAACAAAAGTAGTGCTTGAAGGGGTTGTGTGGCAGGTCGATGGGAGAAACAAATAATGTTTGCATGTTGGGAAACATAATGGGACCCTACACAACCCATAGTTTGTATTTCACCACTCCCTTGTTGAAGGGTCAACCTCAATGTCTATCTTGTAGCCCATAATTCTCCAACACATCTCATCATTTCTCATATGGATGTACTAACGAAAAATCGAACCTCTCTTATATGTTTGTCTGTAAATTTGAATTATCAAAACTTACATTGCATGCTAGATGCCATTGTTTTTTTTCTTTCTAGATGCACATGTATTAGAAGTACATTCATGCTTATACCCTTTTACTCTGTTCATTAGTGGATCATCGAGGGGTCAAAAACAAAAACTTACTACCACTTGAGTTTTATGCCATTGTAGCAACTGAGCTGGTAAAAATACGTTTTTCTTTATGTCAAAAGTAGTCTTTTGAAATCTTATTTTTCATTTTATTTAGGGTTGGTAAATTGTTTGCTATTTAAGTTCATGTGTAGCACATAATACATAGATCAGCTAAAGTCATTATTTGTTGTTGGGAAAGCAACCAAAAAAAATCTCCACACAAAAAGCTTTAATAAACAAAAAAATTACTCAAAATAAAAAGGATAAAATTGCAAATCATCTCATACTCTCACACAATTGCAAATTTTACAAGGATAAAAGTGCAAATCCACATAAATATTACAAAGCCTCTCAAGTTCAATTTTTGCACAGATTGCGAACTCTTTTAAGACACACAACTACCCAAGGTCCAAGACTCCAAAAAGATTAGAGTTGATATGGTGAAGAAAATTCAATATACCTCTTCATATTAATAATAACTATCTACCTTTTTTTTCTTTTAAGTACTCGACGTGAAACTATAATGTGTATCCACTTTGGCACAATATTATTTTGGGTGTAGCTATAAACACAAGCAAACAAACAATTAGCTTGGCAAAAATACATGTGATAAAGACAAAGGGGATAAGATGATAGACTTTTCTTCAATTCTGTGAAAAGATGAGAAATGGGATAAGATGATGATGTTTTTATATTGAAGTTAGAAAGTGCAGCAAATTGGATCCACACAAATTGATTACAACCAAAAAAGTGAAATTAAAAGGAGGGAATTTAGTTTTAACTTCAGTGGTAATCTTCATATAATGATTTGTGGATACTTAGTTAAGCATTATTAATCACTTTTTATCAGTACATAATCATAATTATGCTACTGAAAATTTTATACCGAGAGTATCAAATCAATGTCCACATAAAGACAACTGAAAAATGCAAGCCACATAGGTTAAATATGAGAAACAATTAACTACTGAAAAAACTTTAAATTATACAAGACAAGAATTTTACAAAGATTTATGCCAAACCGTTTTAGTTGGTTCTAATCAAATACATGTCTCTCTACCAATGATGTTGCTAAAACATTTTCATTAGCTCTAAGCTTCTAACAAGTTTCACTTGCTAGGCACACATTAGCTAGGTAGGTTGGTACAAAGGATTAAACAATAATTTTACACAGTAAATATGTATAGCTATATGCACTACTTGGTGTACAACGTTAAACTCTAGGGTAACGAATTTGATTTGATAATGATAAAAAATATGTACATATGTATATAAGTATATAGTTTGGTTTGAGTCCCACCCACCCTCAATATATTCTCAAATGCTATTTTTGTCCTTGCAATAATAATAATATTGTGAAACAGGTAAAGCCCATGAAGGCAACACTGAGATACTTAGCAGGAATTGCAGGACCTAGTGGTTTTGGCTCAAACTCAACAGCAGAACAAGTTACTCAAAATTGCTCTTCTTTCCTTCCTTCCGGTCTAACCGCTCTAATCACCGGTAAGTCTCATATCGTTCCTCTTGACCTTGAGAATTCAGTCTCCGCAATTGCGCACGAATATACATCTGTTCACCAAAAAAAATCTCACCTACACACACACACACTTTTTCTTGACCAAGTTGGTTATGTATGGTTTATACTATAATCTACTAATCTTTCAAATTACTTTGTTTTTGCGAGTCATTCTTTCTCATAAAGGACGTGAGAGTGAGCAAGCATGGCTGTGCTAAATTGTAGTACTTGGTTAATTTGAAGATTCTTGTATGCATATTTTTTTCTGTAGTACTTGTATGAGTATTTCTATATTCTTTTTGGAAATGAGCATATTGCTATTTCTACTTGTCAAGTATCCATTTTCTTTTGTTTGTTTAGTTTAATCTTCATCCTATCTATGCTAATTAAATTTTATACAATAATTAATTTACTTGTTAAGCTTTCACTTGGAAAAATTCCATGGTTCTTTCTTACTTATTGAATTGCAGTGTTTTGTTAAACTTCTGTCTCTACCAAAAAACTTGAGTATTGTATATTTTTTTTAAGTATTTTTTTTTAATCATTCATGGACCAACTATTTTAATCAATTAATGAAGTTGTTATCGTTGTTGATTTTTAACTTGGAAGGTGGAACTTCTGGTATTGGAGCTGAAACAGCTAGAGTGTTAGCAAAGAGAGGAGTGAGAATTGTGATTGGTGCAAGGGACTTGAAGAAGGCAATGAAAGTGAGAGACAATATACAAAAAGAGAGTCCAAATGCTGAGGTTATTCTGTTGGAGATTGATCTTAGCTCTTTTTGTTCTGTACAAAGATTTTGTTCTGATTTTTTAGCTTTAGATCTTCCACTTAATATTCTAATGTAAGTTTTGTCATCATATTGTTCCACTTTTTCATTTTATAATATAATTAGCATAGTGAAAGAAAATGGGAAAAAGTAATCATATTTTATGATATGTACACTAATGGTTAGAATAAATAAATTTTACAGAAACAATGCTGGTATATTCTCTCAAGTTTTGGAGTTCTCTGCAGAGAAAATTGAGATGACATTTGCCACAAATTACTTAGGTACATTTCTAATTCTTAATTCTTAATGCATATTTGGTATCATAGTGGTACATAATGAAAGTGTTGATGTTTTATTGAATTGCAGGACATTTTTTGCTAACAGAAATGTTATTGGACAAAATGATAGAAACGTCCAAGAAGACAGATATTCAAGGAAGAATAATAAACGTTTCTTCTGTCATACATAGCTGGGTGAAGAGACATGGTTTTTGTTTCAAAGAGATACTCAATGGAAAAAAGTACAGGTACTTTCTTCTCTCTAAAAGCATGAACAATTTCAATTACATTAAATTTAAATACTCATGATGGTTTTTGCAGCTATAATGGAACACGTGCTTATGCTCAATCAAAATTGGCCAATATTTTGCATGCCAAAGAAATAGCTAGACAACTCAAGGTTAGATTAATTAAAAAAAAACTAAAATCTTTATTGTCTCATATGTGAATATATATAATCATCACATTGTTACAAGAAAGTGGAAACAAAACTTTCTATGCATGTTGGTCCCACTAAAGTATTCATATATAATTAATTCTAGGCAAGGAAAGCAAGAGTAACTATCAATGCAGTTCATCCAGGTATTGTAAAGACAGGAATTATTAAATCTCACAAGGGGTTAATAACAGGTAATTAAGCATATAAAAAGTTACATTAGTTTGATAATTTGAATCTAAATTTCATTTCATGATCAATAGTTGAATGTTGAATATGTCATTTGAAAATTCCATGCAGATTCCTTATTTTTCATAGCATCAAAGTTACTCAAATCGACATCACAGGTTGGTAAACATCATTCTGTTAAATTTTGTTAAGCATAGGGTACCAAACCCTGCAAAGTTGCAATGACTTTGATTGATGGATTGATGTAAACATAAATGGGGAACAGCCTCAAGCAACTATATAGACAGAGTCGAGTACAATTACATTGTTGTGGACTATGTAATATCAATAGTAGTAGTAGTAATATTATATGCAGGGGTCAGGGTTCGAACCTCGGACACCCCCATTTATTCACCTTATAAGGTGAATTCTAGCCAATAAGCTACCTGACCAAAAAAAATAAAATATATAATTATATAATATATCTCACAATTTTATGTGGTGGTCCCCAGGGTGCAGCAACTACATGTTACGTGGCTTTGAGTCCAAAAACAGAAGGGGTGAGTGGGAAATACTTTACAGATTGTAATGAGAGTAAGTGTTCTCGCTTAGCAAATGATGAATCAAAAGCTCAAAAGTTATGGAACAATACTCATTCCTTGATTCACAAACGACTCCACCAAGCAACAATATGAAGTTTTTCTTCTCCCCTTAATTTTCTAGACTTAATAGTCTATAATGTATATTGGATTATTCAAGGGACATTACCATTACCAAGGCTGGACTTTGGGGAGTGCAAGAAGTGCTACCAAACCGAGCCTCTAAAAACTATGGGCCTCAAAAAAAATTATAATACCCACCCCCACTTAAATTAAAAAATTATGTGTTACTTTTTTTTAGTACACGTATGAGTTTTTTCTAGACTGGACATAAATTTGATGCTATTAAACCACCATCAATTTGAATAATCACTTGATCAGTCAATTTAAAAAACTATTTCATTGAAAGAATCACAACAATTATTTCTTTTTCGCATAAACCATTCGTTTTCCCTTTTCCTACGACGTAGGAGTGACATTCCAAACGACACCATTAGGTAAATTTCACCTCTCTTTCACTTAATTTTCTTTTGTTTTGTTTCGTGTTTAAAAGTTCTTCTGATTCTGATTTTTTAATGAAGTTTAACTACACAAAAAGAATTGCGTTTTGATTTTACTGGAGCCTATTTTAAAAATAGAACCAAGCCTCTTATTTCATAGAAACGGTACTGGACATTACTGTTATAGTAACCCCCTCGCTCTGTGTAGTTGGCCAATTTGATTTGTTGTACAAATAAGAGATCATCGTATAAAAATTAAAGCATATAACCATCATAATAAAGCAAATGAGAGCCAATGCTATATTCATTGTAATCAATTACTATTACTAGTAGTATCCAAGTCGCAATAACAGACATGTTACATGTACATATGGTAGCATATACTAAATGACCTATCAACATCAATATGGCAGATTGGAAAAAGCCATTGCACGGGTACACATATCATCAAATTCTTTTTTATTGGTATTTTCAAACTCATGCTGCAGATTATAAGTCACCTGTAAGAAGTTTATCGAAATTTCATGTCTCAAAATAATAATCGTTTAAGGTTTGTGCACGATTTTTAAGGAAATAATTAATTATATTGATTTCAATGATAAAATTAGTATAATTTTCTAAACTATACTTATTAATTGTAGTTAGTGGAGTAGTTAACTTGGATGAAAATCAATAAATAAGGATATAATAGTAAAAAAAAATAATGGATTGATATTTTAAAGTGACAACTATTTTGAGACAAAGAAAAAATACTAAAGAAACAATAATTTTGAGACGGATGGAGTAAATAGGACTGGAGAGAGTAGTAGGTTTGTATTAGATTCAATAATATTTTAACTTATAAAAAGTCAAATTCATCACTTTCTTATGCAATATCTCTATTTTTATTCTCTTAACCAATATCTTAATACACTATTTAGCATTCCGAAAAAATCAAGACATTTTTCTTCGTATTTTTAATCTATTGGCTCATCTATATCAAAAAAAATCTATTGGTTAATTTGTTTTCTATCACTTGTTATAATAAACAATTGACCTTTTAGATTCATTGAGTAATTGATGTACTCGGTCTAGAACATAAACTAGATACATCAATTACTCAACAAATCTAAAAATATAACTGTTTCTTATAAATAGGACCGGAGAGAGTACTTAAGAAGTTTATGGACGGTAAAAAGGGGGTGCAAATAGTAGTAACATTTAGTGAACTTAATAGTGATTTAAGTCCAGTGACAAATGAGGCCCAATACCTCCTGAACATTCTGAAATCTCTCGCTCGCTCTCTTTCTTTTTCGTAGCAGAGAAACTTGAGATGAAGCAAGGTTTATGAATGGTGAATTTTTGTGAGAGTGAGTAATATCAATACTAATAATACTAATGGGTATCATCATCAACAACAACAACAACATCAAAATAAATGGAGAAATTGAGAAGGTGGATGGGAAGGAATTGAGTTACAGTGAATTTGTTGAAAGATATATGGACAAGAACAAACCAGTGGTGTTAACTGGATTAATGGATCATCATTGGAGAGCTTACACTGATTGGGTTACTCCTAATGGAAAACCCAATCTTCAATTTCTCTTGAATCATTTTGGTTCCTCTAAAGTTCAGGTATTAAAATTTCTACTTCTAAATTGATAAAAAAATAATAATCAATATTTAAGGTCTAAAGATATTTAATTAGAGCTGGAGAATGATGCAAGTTGGAATCTTTTGAATCATTATAATTGATTAGGAAAAAGGGTGGGCTTTTGAACATTTGGTTGTTTTGGGTAGAATTTTTTGGTGGTTATTTATGGGTGATTGTATTTATACTATGTAAGTTTGAGATTCCTTTAAGCTGTTTGAAAATGGAAAAATATGAGTGCTTATTTACATGGTGATTGATATTTTTTGTAATGGAAAGGTTGCAGATTGTGATACTAGAGATTTCACTGACCAAAAGAGAGAGGAGATGTTGGTCTCTGATTTCGTAGGACGTTGCCTTGAAGTTGAGGGTTCTGCAGTTCAGTGCAGTAATGAAAATGGTGAAAGTAATGGTGACTCTGTGTCTGCACCGTATTTGAAGGATTGGCATTTTGTCAAGGTATGGTGTTTAGCTTTTCATCATTGTTTTGCTGTAGATTTGTAGTGTCTGTTCTATGTTTCTCAAGTATAGTTCTAAACTTACTACCAAAGTTGTGGTTTTATGTTGTCTACTTTTTAATGATGTCATCGTTCATATTATCAAGCTTGATGATGCATGAACTTAAAACGCAGGGGTGATATGCATTTGGATTACAAAATTCATTTATTTTTCCCAATTGCCATTCACTTTTGGTTCTTTTTCATAGCTATTGTGCAAATGAATTTGCATTGATACTGTTGATTTGCTTGAATTCCAATTATGTATAGAATTTTCGGGCATTCGTTTTTCTGTTTGTTAGTAAGCTAGCTCCCCGTGTTATCAATCATTGAACTTGTGGAATCTTTAGTCAAACACACACGTTAGCAAGTTCAGATGGAATTTAATAATTCACCACAAAGTTTGTCCTTTTCAACATAGAGAATCCTCTTGTTGCATCAGAGCTATGGTATGTTATATTATTGTCTGTACAAATGATGATTTACTAAGTAATTTCTTTTTTCTAACTATTGCAGGAGTATCCAGAATATGTAGCATACATAACTCCAACTTTCTTTTGTGATGATTGGCTTAACTTGTATCTTGACAACTTCAGAATGAATACTCATTCCGGCAGTGACCAGCAAAATAAGGAAATATGTTGCTCTGACTATCGTTTTGTTTACATGGGAGTTAAAGGTTTGATTTTAGTTGTAGTGAAATCTTCAAGTGGCAATGAATTTCAAATGATTCTGCACTTTTCTTTACAAAGACATGAACAACACAATTGTAACTTCTTACTTTCACTTCTTCTGGCAGGATCTTGGACTCCTCTACATGCTGATGTTTTCAGGTCGTACAGCTGGTCAGCAAATGTCTGTGGAAAGAAGAGATGGTTTTTTCTAGATCCTTCCCAATGCCATCTCGTGTTTGACAGGCATGAATGCATTTTCCTAATTGAAATTAATGACTTTTTAAAAATAAAAAATTGATGTTGGGCACTGTGGTACAAAAAGATAGATTGGATTATCAATACATATTTGTTGTTCAAATTACTTATGTACTCTGCATTACTATAGTATTGACGTCCACCGTACTCTGCATTGCTATAGTTTTGACGTCCACCGTACTCTGCATTACTATAGTATTGATGTCCCCCATTTTCTTTCTTTGTTTTGGGCTTATCTCTCCAAATTTTTGTGTGTTTATCAGAGGTAAAGGGTGAGGATGGAAGTGCTTTGATGTATTGTCTTTTTGCTTTTTGCAGAGCTAATTTTCTATAATCTTTGATTCAGGAATGCGAAAAGCTGTGTATATAATATTATTGATGAAGTATCCGACTCAAAATACCCTGGTTTTGAAAAGGTAAAAGTATAGCTTCCATCTTCTGATAATTTTATTGATTCCAATAACATTTCCTGCTCTACCCTTCAGTGAATTTGTAACTTATGCAGGCTATCTGGTTAGAATGCACACAAGAAGCAGGGGAAATCATATTTGTTCCCAGCGGATGGTATCATCAAGTTCATAATTTGGTAAGTTCTGGTTCCAATATTGATCACCGTTATATTTATGCTTTATTTTGAAAGGCTTTCCTACAGTCCCTTTATAGAAGGAGTATTTTGATGTTCCAAATATAATAATGATTGTGCCAAGTAATTTGATATGATTTGATTATTTGACTGTATCTCTTTTTTCTTTCAGGAGGATACAATATCTATAAACCACAATTGGTTCAATGCCTATAACCTTTCTTGGGTGGTAAATTGAGCAATGCGATCAAGTACATATTTGTGATTCAGTTAGACTCAAGGACAAATATAACTGTACTAAGTGTATCACATAACTTTTCATGCTATGACAGTGGAATTTACTTTTGAACGACTACAATGAGGCCAAGGAATACATTGAAGACATCAAGGATATATGTGATGATTTTGAAGGTCTCTGCCAGCGCAACCTTGCTGCTAACACAGGTGCAGTACCATGTATTATGAAATTTTGATATGCTGTTGCGGCAAACTAACTTGGCTATCTTAAAGATCTAAATCGGCAATAACATAATGACTGGTCATCTTATATTCATTATTTAAGGTTTTTGAGATGATCAACTATGTATAGAGGGTCACGGATTTTTTTTTAATATCGATGTCACTAGTTTGTATAATTTCAGTTACGTTTTTTAGGTATTAATGCCTACTAGAGCAATTGACCTAACCACATAAAACAACTTTTGTAGCAAGTTTAATAGAAACTACATTTTCTTGACATACTATATCAGATTGAAGATGCTTTGACTGATTACATAAGGTGAACTAACTTTAGTCTTAAAACAGGGATGAATTTTTTTGACTTCTTTACTTTCACTTCATACTTCGCATTGGCCAACTTGGTGCTGCTTTGCTACATATATGGAAGAGATGGAAGTACCACTGGAAGTTTGTCAAGAGTAGCTCAGCATTTATCTTTAAATATTGGCTCTATTAGGAAGGTTGCATCAGATATGAAACACATGCATGCTCTAGAAGGGACTCATGATTGCATCGTGGATATGATAAAAACATTTGAAGATCCTAGGTTTTCCAAATTCTGCATGCAGGTGGGAATAACATATTTAATGATACATGAGCAATCCAATTTGTCCTCTGATTTTGAGAGTGCTTCATTGGTTGATTTGGTGGACCTCGGTGTTTTGAAAGCGTGCACTTCTTCTCAGATTTACACACCTGAAGACCTCATCAAATTTATAGACAATACCATCGCAGAACTGGGAGACCTTAACATGGAGTCATCTGTATTGCACGTTACTTGAATGTTCTATTGAAATTCATATTTGACTACTGATTCTGACTGCACTTGAAGTTGGGACTAGCTACCGCAGCTCACAAATTTTAATTCTCGCCACCTGATCTTATGAGACAGGAATGTTACCTTACCAGTTACCACCCATTTCGCGCATGTCATTGCCTATGTAAGCTCTCTTCATCACCCCGTCTTTAATTGACCTCTCCTACTTATCCTTAACAACATATCTCTATGCTACCAATTCTAAATTTATACTTCTCTTTAATGAGTTCCTTGCTTTCCTCTGGCACATCTGGCTGTTCAGAAAACCTCTTTGATTTCAACTTTTCAATTTTGTGCATGTTCCAGTTGTTGGGCCTTCATTTTCTTTGTGCCCACAAAAGAATGACTTTTGTATGACCATATTTTTTCAACAGCATATAACAACTTTAAGTGCATAAGTGAGAGGGGTTTGGTTGGCGTATAAAGGATTGGTGACAGTCTTGGTCAATTTTCCTTTTGCAACAAATGAGTCTGAATGGTAATTTTGTGAAAGGCTGAATGTGGTCCACTGAGTTTCTCATCCCAAGACTTCATTGAGGCCTTTTTGATGCTACTGTGCACTTGATAGTTGAGTGGTTGGATACCTTGTATGTTGTTATGTAATTTACCTACATAATGTTGTATTGTTTATCAATTATTGGTCAAAGCTCATTAAATTATTGTTTTAGATCAGGAGGGATACATATTGCTTCAAGATCATACCCTCTGATGATCTTATCAACCATCTGGTCTGTATAAAAGAGAAAGAAAAAAAAGAATGAAAATGATCTGTTATGCATGTTTGATTTAAAAAATAAATAATTCTTTTAATTTTTGTTAATAATTACAAAACGTGATATGCACAATTGAAGACCTACAAAGTAAAAATTGTGTCCAAGACTACACTAGCAGTGTTTTTCTTTGGAACTGCGCTGTTTTTCTTGTAGAAAAGGAAGAAAGCACTCAAAATAGCTTTTGCTTGCTATTGCTGCAACTGTTTACATCTCAGAAGAAAGTGTTCAAGTGTTCCCCTCTCACTTCATAAGCTCAATCATATGATTAGCCTTTCCATTTTTACCTCAATTTAGACCATCATCTTTGGGATTACTGTCTGGTCCTTTGTGTTGCACATGGCAGGCACATACCAAGTCCAAGTGTCCATAATAGATTAACGAATGAGGAAAAACATGAGTTTGTTTCCCTCTTTTTTTTGTCTGGTTTGGGAATTCGATATGACCAAACAATAGAGTAAATGATGCAGTCAAGACAATGATTCTTCGACTTTCTAAAATATTTTCATCTTGAGAAGAGAACGATACTTTATCTTTTTGTTGGGTCTTTGAGGAACAGTACGTATATTGTTACATTATTATATTCATATAGCATATTCAAAATAAGTGTTGTTGTATAAATTTATTTTCACCATTAGATCAATATGCATAAACTTATTTTCACGATTGGATCAATAAATCTCACAATTAGATCAAGTGAAATATGATGAAACTTATCGATATAATGTTAAAAAAACAAACTTGTGCTTGTTGCAACATTATTTTACTAGTGAACCATAGACCGCTATTCTTATTTTCATATATCATTTTGTTGAATGAATTTCTTACTTTCTTCTTATTCATCTGGCCGTTCAGAAACCAATACGTCTTTTGATTTCGACCTTTCAATTTTGTGTATGTCCTAGCTGTTAGTCTTTCATTTTCTCAATGCCCACAAAATGAACTACTTTTGTCTGAGTAATTTTTTTTAGAAGCAATATCATATATCAACTTCAAGTGCATGGTCAATTCTCCTTTTGCAACAACTGGTCTGAATGGTAGTTATGTGAATGTGGTCCACTGAGTTTGTATTTCAAGACTTCATTGGAGCCAGTTTTTTTTATGGAACTGCACCATTTTTCTTGTAAAAAAGGAAGAAAGTGATCAGAGTAGCTTTTGCTTGCTACTGCTGCATTTGTTTATATCTCATAAGGAAGTGTTCTCTCTCACTTTATAAACCCAATCATATCATATGATTAGCCTTTCATTTTTTACCTTAATGTAACACATCATAAATCCCCTGCTTAGATGATCATCTTTGGGATATTTTTCTGGTCGTTTGTGTTGCAACATGGTATTGGTAGGCATATTCCAAGTGTCAATTCTAGGTTAATGAATGAGAAAAAAAACATGAGTCTGTTTCTTTCTTTTTTTGTCTGGTTTGGGAATTGGTGATGACCATAGAATAGAGTAAATGATGTAGGTAGTCAAGACAATGACTCTTTTACTTTCTAAAATACTTTCGTCTTATGAAGAGAATGTTATTTTACTCTTTTTGTTGTGTGTCTTTGAGGAACAGTGTATTGTTACATTACCATTTTCCTCTCGGTGCCAAATTTATAAGTCCTTTTACTGACAAATTAAAATACTCTATTTTAATTTTATGGGGTTGCAGGAAAATATTCTAGATTTGTTTATAGCATACTTGTTTTATGTTGCGGATTTAGATTGCATGCAATCACAATCTCACATATTAATGCCGTTAGTATATTGGTGATTGTTGTATCGAGATCAAACAGTACAAAAGACTATTTTAAAAAAACTAAAACAATGAGCTTAAAATTTGGATTGTCTGCTCGATCCACCAACCATTGACAAGATGACTACTTGAATACGTGAGATTGTAAATGCATGCAATCCAGGTGTGTTGTTGTTCCACACAGGTAAAGCAGAGATGGTGAAACTTGATATGTGTTGGCAGCAAAATATGTGGCTAGTTTTAAAGAATGTATGTTTGAAATTATGGTAGGTTTGACAAAATTGCAGTGGCGTTGTGGTTTTGTTGAAACTCTAAAATGTTGTTTTTACAAAATTATGACAACTCACCATAATTTTTGACAAACACCGTGAATTCAAACATACACCGAGTTCATTAGTCAAAGTCAACTTCATCTCTCACAATGTTTAAGGTCTCAACGAATTTTAGTAGTGAAATAAATGGGAAGAAACACAATAGCCACCCTAGATATACATGCAATGTTCCACAAATCAAGTGTTAACTCGCCGAGTTTGTCGAGTTTATGTTTTTAGGTACCAAAATCGTGTCAACTTGGAGGTAAACTCGATTTATGCTAATATCGGAATGTTTGACGAGTTTAACTCGAGTTAACATGGTCAAACTCGGTAAACTCGACCGAGTTTACCGAGTTTAAGTCTAAAACAATTTAGGGAAAATTGGGCCATTTTTTTGGCACATTTTATTTCAAAGTCCAATTCCTTTTCTTCAAGCCTAAAGACTTAATAGTTGCCTTTACGTAACACGCTGTCTAGCTTTTTGAAATGAAACACGTTTCTTTTTCTTTCTTCTATGAGTTCTTGAACCATGGATAGAGGAGCACATACCAGTTAGGGTTACGGTGGTGGAAGAAAAACTATTCCAATTCCGAGAAGAATTTGATGAAGTTGGAGATGAAGACATAGATGAAAATTATGTTATAGAACTTTAGAAGGATATTGATCTTTTGAAGAAATTAACTAGTTTATTTTTTGGATAGTTTTATTAACAACTTTAGGAACTTGTGAAACTTGCCTTTTCGGATGGTTAAGACTTAAGAGACTTATCCCCGTGAGCTTAGCTCAATTGGTAGGGATATCGCATTTTATATGCAGGGGCTGGGGTTCGAACCCCGGATACTCCACTTCTCCACAATTAAATTGTGTGAGCTCTAGCCACTAGGCTACTTGACCAAAAAAAAAAAAGACTTATGATTTTGCAAGTTTATTTTGTATTTTGATGTTTAGTTGAACATAATATTTTATTATGGTGGTTGAAAACCTTTATAATTTAGTCATATTTTGCACTATTGAACTATTTACAATATTATATTAGTTTACATATGTCATGTAAATAATAAATTTTATTTAATTTTAATTTTAGGTAAACTCGTACGAGTTCTCGAGTCAAGTTTACCTAGGCAAAATGAGTTGAGGTAAACTCTCGAGTTGTA
>Ga0315913_1004528_pt1 | contig 16828 bp, 9 predicted proteins | sample MpolsnodulesMG_FD_207736 | JGI IMG/M metagenome (GOLD analysis project Ga0315913, IMG submission 207736) | Medicago polymorpha root nodule microbial communities from Los Angeles, California, United States - small nodules | ecosystem: Host-associated > Plants > Roots > Nodule | place: USA... | reverse complement strand
CCTAAATCCCACTGTGATATATATTATGTATATTTTAATGAAATAGATTTTTATTTTTTGTTAGATGAACATCCAGATAGGCATTGTCATGTTATCAATTGAATTGCCACATAAGTATAAATTTTTTAAAAAAAGTATCTCATTTATTACATCATCAAAAACCAGTCAAAATACATAGGTAGGAATTTTTATTTTTCAAAAAAAAAACTAGATATTTTAAAAATTGTGGACCGAAATAGTTAATCTTGAATTATTAAGACTAGCGTCGTCTGTCCGCTTTTTCTACTTCGATAAATATTAGATATTTCAAAATACCGGGAGACTATAAAAGCATTTAAGCTTACTTTTTTCAAAATTTACACATTAATACATCAACTTTTCTTAAATTTTGAATCCAATCCAATTTTTTTTTATAAAAATCACTTCGACTTGTTTTTCTTTTTTGAAGTTTCAAATTAAATGAATATTCTTCCTTGTTCTCTCTCACGAGTCACGCCAGTTTTCCCCCGAGAGATATCCTGGTTGAAAGATAAACTCATCAACCTTGCCGAACTCGGTTCTGAGATTTGGCAAACACATGTGAATCAGCCTTGGTATCTTTAACGAATGTGTTCCCTTCACAGCACTAAGATGAAACAATTGTAATACAAAAACCTATAACCTGATCACTTTTGTCATTATTAATCTAAAGACACCTCAACTACTGTAGCTAGTCAACCATCCCATAAGTCAACTCCAAGGTGAGAAGTGACTCATGAATACAAGGCAAAATAAACAAGAAAATAAATGAGATGCTACAATACACAAGTTCTACATACATGACGCATCATTACACAATGTTAAGGCATGTAATGGGGAAATACTGTACAGTAAGAGATGTTTCTCCGCAAATAAGTAGCCCAACAACTTTTAGTTGTGTTGATAATCACAGGAAGCTCCTTTCCTGCAATTTCCACTCTCATAATACCTGCAGATTCCTCTTTGCCCCCCACTAGGAGGCCTAGAACCCCCTCTGCTTCCGCTTCTAAATGATGACTGCCGGTTCCAAGATTTACCTCCACGACCAGAATCTCCACCACGGGTACCACGATCCCCTTGGTTGTGAAACCTCTCTCCGTTATGACTTTGCCCGTTTCCCCACATGCCTGGGTTCCCAGCAGATGCAGCCCAAGAAGGATTGGCATTTCCAGGTGCTGGCCCTTGACCGGGCACAGCCCAACCTGCACTAGCATTATTTACATGTGGATGACCTTGACCAGGTGCTACCCAGCTACCTGCATTTGCATTTACCTGAGGTAGCCCCTGGGTAGGAGCTGCCCATCCTGGAGTTGCATTTCCAGGTGCTGGCGCTTGTGCAGGCGTCCAGTTAACATTCATATTGGTAGGTATAGCCCCACCCAAGCTAGTATTCTGATTTCCAGGCATGTTCATGCCCCATGACATATTGGGTGGTGGTGGGACCATGGTGTTTGCTTGATTACCTGGTGCAGTCATGCCTGGAAATCCATGTGCGGGTAAACTCCCAGTTGGATTTCCAGTGCTAAATGAGGCAGAGTTCTGAACAGAAGAAGCATCACCCCATAGACCATGGGAAGCTTGCTGGGCAGGCAAGGTTCCAGAATTATTCACCTCTACTCTTTGAGATGGTGTACCTCCCCAGGCCTGTGATTCTGGCTTTGGAACCACAGACTGACCCCACCCTTGAGCTTCAGCACGAGAATTATGGATACTCGCAGCCTGGTTTTGCATATTTGCAGCTGTTGCTTGAAGATGCACTTGAGTAGTATCTGCAGTTATACCAGGGTGTGAGTTGACTGCCACAGAGGTCTGAAAACCTCCAAGACTGTTTGGGAACGAATTTCCCAAAACAGACCCAGCCATCTGGACAGGTGTTGGCGACCATTTGTTTTCAAAAGCATGCCCCATGGACCCAACTGAAGCAGTTTGGGGAGTAGGCGAAGGGAGACTTGTTGATTCATTTTTGACACCGGCACCAGAACCCCAACCATTTCCAGGATTTTTAGGGACCTCAACTGCCAAAGGGGATGTTTTACTTGCTAAACCTTGAGCCGCCAAAGGAGACATCCTGGAGAATGAGGATGAGTGATTTTGAGCCTTAGGAGGAGTTTTATCCACCGCGGATGGTTCTATAGAAAATTTCCCTGCTAAGACATCTGTTAAGAGTATAGATTCATCTTGTCTCTCGCTGGTTTTCCAAATCCTCAAATCAGCAGGGAAGTATCCCGTATTATTCCATTTGCGAAGTTGCACCATGGAAAATGGTCCCTGAACTTTTCCAGATGGATCCTGATAATGCCACATCTTTTCAGTTTCATTAATTTTCACAGCCGGAGCTGTTAATCCGCCAGAAGATGGTGCTGTGGCAGCTTCTGATACAGTATTTGAAAAAGACTCGGAGGCTACCAATGGCCGGGTACTTTTAGCACCATTCTCCAAGCTTGAAGACAGTAGCTTTTGCCTATCCCAACTATTAGATAGTTGTGATTCCCTATCTCTTCCCTGGTGAAATTGAGCATCATTTAAAAGCTCAGTGGCATTAGAAACATCATCACCTTTGACTGAAAATCCCTTATTAGACAAGTTTCTGCTGAGTTCCTGATTCATGTGAGAATAGTTCCTTGTTCCACTCCAAGAATCACTCGAAATGGAACCACTTCTAGGCGAAGCAATTTCTCTCCCCTTCCTTCCAAACGCACTCGACCCTCTAGGTCTCATGAAGTTTTCTGCAAGCATAGAAATGAAATTATTACCAATTACCAGAAAAAAGATGTCAAAATATAGATGAATTTAAAATTACAAACTGTATTAAAATTACCTTGTCTTTTATCCTCCATTTCATCTCCTTCGTCAGACTCATAACTTGGATCCATCTTTGGATCCACATGTATTTCTGGAATTTCCTCCAATCTACGTTGCCGTTCTTCAGGGGTTTTCAGAAGCTGCAATTTCTCTACACATTCTCTGAGCGTGACAGGAAGTTAAGGATCAACATAACACAGTAACCGAGAGCTCTTAGGATATGTTTGGATGGAGGGTTTTGGAGGGGTTACTTTTCTTTTTTAATAAAATGTTTATTAAAATGAATGAAGTGTGATTGAAGTATTATATGATCATTTATCATGTTCTTTCAATTTTTTTAAAATATCAAATATATTTCAAAATATAGACTTAGCCTTCCAAAAACCTCCTCCCAAAATCAGTAGGTTGAAATAAGATAACCATAATAATATATACAAGTTGAAATAAGCAAAACATTATCATAGAAAATAAAGTACAACGATAATTATCAATCTCAACCAAACGATTGGTATTCGAATACATTGAAGGCGCAATGAAAATCCTTCTTTTAACATGTACAGAAATCGTTAAATATCACAATGCAGGACTCAAATATTACCCAAGTAAATTTCTAACAAAATATGATTCTAAGATCCCAAAATATATTTATAGAGAGCATCGAATAACTTATTTAGAGCTTTCATAAATGTTTGGAAAAGCTTCCAACAAGAAAAATCAAGAAGCACAAAAGTACTGCCACATGTATTGGAATGGAGGCAACCTAACCTAGTGCCATCAAGCTTGGTTCATTGGATCCAGTATGGATTTAATGCTCTGTAGCACCAACGCTTTTGACAGAAGGCATGTCCGGTGTCAGACACCAGCACATGTGATTACATTCAGTTAAATCATTTTTTCAAATTTTTACCAGTGTCTAGTGTCTGTCGGTGCTTCATAGATCTAATTTATTTAACTTTTTCTAATGAAAAAAGGATATTCTTTTCTGCGTCCATTCTCACTAGCTCTATCACGAAGGTGGCTTAGCCGCACTATCTCTGTTTCTAGCCACTGCAGTAGAAAAATGAGCAATTGAATTAGATGACCATTGACAAATACTGGAAAATATATTTTAAATTTCATCGATAAAAGAAGTCCAAATTAAGACAACAAATTACAAGGAAATGAAATGAGGATTTAATGAAAACATGCCAATAAAAGAATTCAATTTAAACTAATTGGGACTATCAGTTAACTTCCAAATTGAAGCAATGCTTCATTTTTATTGGCAAGCAGAAATGTCAGTCTTATTTAAACAGTTAATAACATGAACAAGAGTTCCATGAATTTACAATTACTAGTCTTCACTGATTTAGACCAGGTAAGATCAATGAGAAAATTTAACTACAGAAAGAATATTGTGTCCCCTCTACCACCTGTGATCACACACTAACTTAAATCAGACGAAAGATAAGATAACTCTCGAGACTCGTTAAACAGTAATTGAATTCATCAACCTAATTTCCTTTCACATTTCTACTGAAGCCTTTAAACGAATAAAACTACATTTGTCAATTGAAGGTAAGCTCTTCTTGTATGTCATACTATTTTGGCTTAAATATGCTTTCCGTCCCTGTAATTTGGACGCGTTTTGATTTTCGTCCTTGTAAAAAAAAAATTAAAAACATCCGTGCAAATTTTTTTTTGTTTTAAAAAGGTCCCTGCCCCACTTTTTTGCTGACATGGGATTGCTTTGGCCACATGGCAGTTGCTGACTGTGCAACTTTTGCCACGTGGCCCTGACGTGGCAGTCCACGTCATTAAAATTTTAAAAAATATTTTTTAAAATTAAAAAAGCTGAAAATAAATAAAAAAATCATAAAAAAATTCCAATTTTTTTTTCTGAAATATGAAGAAAAAAATTGGGAATTAGTTTTTTTTAAATCTGGAAATAAATGTTTGAAAAATAAAATAAAAAATTATATAATCTCAAAATTTATAACTTTGAAAATATAATTTTCAGTATTTTCGAAAAAAAATGTAATATATAATTTTCAAATTAAAAAAAATGAATTTTCGAAAATTTAATTTTCCGATTTTTTTATTTTTTTTATGATTTTTAAATTTATTTTCAGATTTTTTTAATTTTGAAAAAAAATATTTTTTTTAATTAAAAATCGAAAATTTAATTTTCAGATTTTTTAATTTAAAAAAAGAATTTTCAGAATTTTGAAAAAAAAACAAAAAATAATTATGTGGCATGCCACTTCAACTGAATAGTGGGGACAGGGACCTTTTTAAAACAATTTCTCAATGAATCATAGTCAAAAGAACAAATATTAAGAAATTTTGAATAGTAGAAAAATGCTTAAGCAAACAAATCAGGAATAATGTATTACTCACATCCTTTACTCTAACTGCCTGAAGTGTCAATGCTTTGTCCTGAATGTCTCCCTACAAGCACAAATATGGATCCTCAATACAAACTATAACATCTGATACCTAAAACAGTTTTATGTAACATATAAAATAATTACCACGGTCATCCGATTAATGAGGCCGCATTTTATGCTTTGGCGGAGGCGCTTGCACTCATCCTAACAGAAAACAAATCAATATCTTGATGAAAGAAATAACATTAATTTAAAGCATAAATTTAAATGCTGCATTTTCTCTAGAGTAAAAAATAAGCAAATCCTAACTAATTTTAACATATAAAACGTTTATTTCAAAAACCCAATATTCATAATTTGTAGAAAATTATATGAAGAAAATTTGTAGTTTTGGGTATGTAGTTATTTTTGCTTAAATTTGACTCTGAAGGGAGTATGTTAAAAGAAATCTAAATCTAAAAATAGCTCATCCTCAAAATTAAATGGGTGAGGAGAGTAAACAACAAATTAAATGAGTGAGTAAACAACAAAATTAGTCATTCAAAGATTAGTCCACATCAGTCCTCCAGGGATTCATCGCACTGAATTAGTCCCTCCAAAGTCTAAAACATCACCTTTGTCCTTACAGATGACTTAAGTGAAATAAAGGGATGAATTAGGCACCTTTACGGGACTATTTGATCATAAAGTTTTTATAGGGCTACACATGCTAATCTTTGGTGGACTAATTCAAGGGTTTACTCATGGTTATATAAGTGGTTGCCTGGCTTGTTCAGATTCAATTTTGAGCAACTGAAGCATGGCGGATTCTTGGCCTTCCGCCATCAACCACCGATAACATCTACCATGGAAAGCTTTAAAGGGATTAAAATCAATTGTCACTAAATATCATGGCAAGCTTTAATCACCTCTGTGAACTCCTGATTTGAGATGATATCCATTGATACAATCTCTGTCTTGTTTAAATTTAAGATTTCTAGCAAGATATCTGTCATCTTTTTACCAACTTTATATGGCTCTGCTGTTTTGCATGTACCTGACCCAGAACATAACAAAAAATAAGTACAAAGTTTATTGTATATTGCAAATGATGATGGCATGAAAGTTAATAGTGTACAAATATTTACCTGCAACCTGCACCAGCCTATACAAGTCTTGCTTTTGACCACTACCAGAAATTCTTATTCTCACAAAAGAACCAACAACGCTGTCATGAAACTGATCTGTATCTTCAAGTAGATCTTCCACTAAGTTGCGTCTTAGATAAATTAAATTAATATTATGATTATCAATGGCTGCATATTCATCAATATTTGATTGAAGTCCTCTCTCATCACCCTTTTTACGACTTTTACGTTTCTTATCCTTTCCAACTTTAATATATGTATCATCATCACCATCACCCTCCAGATGACTAATTTCAGTATCGACAACACTCCCCTGGTGATCTTCAGCTTGTGAATCCTCTTTTACAAGGAAATGGGATTCAAGAAGTTTTAACATTTCAAAATGTCCAACTCTTGGCTTACCAAACAAATTTTGAAGCCTCGCATCACAAACGATTTGACTTTTTCGGCGAGGATCTCGAAGTTTATTTATTTTAATATATTCTAGCAAAAGAGCATGCACATCAAACTGCGGCAACATAGATTTATCTCCATTTCTCATGTGCATGACAAACTCCAAAAGCTCCTTTGAAGCCCACTCAGAACTTTCTTCTGTAGATGACGCACTATATGATTTCCCTTCTTTGGAACGAGACTTTGCCCGTTTCTTGGGCTTTCTTTTTTTAGATCGACTCAAATCTACATTCTCATAAGGGCTATCTGAATCTGATCCTCTATCATTTGTGGCATCAAAAAGTTCATCTGGCGATTCCTCTTTAGAAGCAAGCTTACCAGAACCCTTCCAAGGGTTTTTAGCTTGAGCGAGTTCATCAAATGTTAGAGATAGCTTTCCTTTTAGATCTACATAGTAATCCTTGAAAAGGTACTCCCAACTATTTTTGTCATTAAAGTCAACCTGTGCCTGCATCAATCACGAAAAAATAACTAAATATAGTAAAAAGTATCTGATTAATGGCATTATAAAGTGGTCTATGGAATTATTGTTGCTGGGTCTGTAGTTATTGTAGGCATGGGATAGTTTGATATGTATAAAATACTATATGCGGTTTATGGATGTAGAAACCAAAATTGAAGAGGAAATCTTTGCAATAATCAATATCAAAACGAGAATCACTGCATCGGGACTCTTAGGAGCAAAGTTAATTTCCCCCATACTTAATTTTGCATGCTGAAAAGTAATTCGGCTATGGCGTGGGTTAAAAAGTAAAAGAAAAAATTAGTTTATGCTTAAAAAATGACTGCTAAGTTGGGACAAGGCAACCAAACAATTTCTTCCAAATTCATTTTGCTATTTAATCGGCATAAAAATATACATTGTTTAACATGGCATTTTCTACTGTTGGCAATTAAGATTGGCATTTCATAATATTAATATATCATTAAAAATTAGCATTCTATTTCTTTCTTGTTTACTTCTGTGAGAAATACAGATCGAAGCCTGATTCATCATCCGAAATTATAAGCGCATTAGGCTATATTTTAAGAATAAAAAAGCTAAATGAAACTTTATATTTTTGTAGAATTTGGGTATTTTGTTAGGTGTAGATATTCTACAAGCAATCCAGTAGCAGCATTTATTATTTGTCATTTTTGCAACCGATTGCATCTTGTCTCTTCCTTCAGTCACCTCCACAACTGGCAATCACGGGATGTGTTTCATTTATTGAGCCGTCAGCCCATGCTTTTTCATTGCAACTAATGTTAGGCTTGGAACACTCACAACAATGTTTTGGGACATAAATGAATGTTCCCGATTGTGTCCCATACGGGATTTAAGTGAACCCTTTAGACACAAATTTAGTACAGCAAAAATGTATAGAACCTTAATCTTGACTGGATCTCTTAAATATGATACTTCGAGATCGCTATCATATATGAGGACAGATTTGCTTGTCCATGTATGCAAGCGCATGTATGCGTAATAACTAAAAAATGCACCCCAAGAAAAAACAAAACAAAAAAGTTAGCAACAAGTATATATAAAAAACCAATTACCACCACCATCTCAACAAACAGAAGCAGTGTAGAAGGATCAACACTTTATCAGCTCAAAACACACACATACTGCACCATTTTTTAATAACAAAAGCATTTGACAAGAAAAGGGACGGGGAGTAGGAATAGAAGATATACCATGTTGTTTCCCTCCTCATTCTGTTCAATCAACATTACAGTTCTCATGCATGTCTCGCAAAACCCCTTGTTTCCCCTAACACATAACATAACAGCATCTTTGATACAACCCTTGCACAAAGAGAATGTACATGTATAGCACAAGTAGTGTGCATTCTTCTCACAGTTGCTGCAAAGATGCCAACCTAAGATCATTAAGATCAAAGATGTAGAAAGTCAGACATAGCAAAGAAATGTAAATATTATGTTAACATGGGGCATTCAGAGTAAAATCAATTATGTTTTGGAAACACAATTATAAATTCAATGCCAACACCTGTTTCTCTAAACAAGACTGTCTAAACAATGTACTAAACATTGAAAAAAATTAAAATTTGTGTGAACCTTAGTTAAAGAGCACTGACGTTCAACGCAGATGTTACACTTAACAAATAGTCAAATAGAACAAATAGTCAATTAATTAAACTAATTAGTGAGATTTATCATACATTTCATATAAGATATTTAGAATCGTTCTAAATTATATAGAAGACATAGAAAAGCGCGCATTAGTAAAGCATCACTCCCTCCTCAAGGTAGTAGTAAGATCCCTAGCATCAAGATGTCAATCACGTTGTATCCAGTAATATTTCAACAAATATACATGGGCAAATCTCAAGGTAATATAATCATACAACCAATTAAAATATTCAGACCATGAGGCACAGTTCTAAAGTAATCATACAGCTAATAGGGACAGATCTACCTATGCATCGCCTGACATTTTGAATTCTCTATACTAATATTGTCAAAGAATTATTCGAATACAAACAAGAACTGTTGGCAGTAATTTTTAGAAGCCAAATGACTCTTAATTAACAGTTGTTATACTTTAGTAGCCCAAAGGAACACCTTGACTTTTGAGCATTTGGAAGCACAAACTTCCATAATATAATGCAGAAGTAGATGCAAGCACTTCAAATCAACAAAAGGCTTGTCAAATCTTCATTCATATGACTCATGCTTATCCTATCACTAGCAAGAAAGCCTGTGTTTGTACAACAATTACACTCCACCTGGTAAGGGTCTTACATACCGGACCGCCCTTTTATTTTATTTTTTGAAGAAGCTAAATTAGCCCACCTAAATTGCCATCGAGGAGAATCGAACCTGAGACCTTGAGGAGGAGCACACTCCAAGATCTCAAGCCAACAACACTAACCAACCCAAGTGGGTTTGGACCACCCTTTTATAAAATCTAGTATTAGCCATGAGCGTTACAGTACAAAACTAAAGATCAGGAATGATCAATGCTTATCTAAAAGCTGGTTTATTGTATGTTTATGTTAATTTGTTTATCTTTAAGTTGATTGATACAAATCAATTTAAACCAGTTTTTGGTTAAACATAAAGTTGCTTCACTCTTTGTGAGTTTGGAAATTTGTTTTAGTGTCTATAACAAATTCTATTAGAAAGTTAAAAATAAAATTAACTCAATAATCTAATCCATTCATGTGCTTAATAGTTATTTCTCACTGTCCGCAATGCATAATTCATTATGAAGAGAATGAAGCTGTTGTTATTTTACTGAAGTCAAAGTGCCATACTTCATGCACATGATATTTTTATAGTTGGCCTCCCTAACATTCAAATCTAGCTCCCGACTCTCAAAAAAATACGGGGAAGACGTGTAGAAGTAAAAAACTTGCAACTTCCAAAATCATAAGTATTTACAGACATGTCAATGTCATTGGTATCATATATTAAAATTTGAAATGCAAGCTTTATTTTATCCAATAATGCCAACACTTAAAGTCTAACGATACAAAAAAGTAAAAGTGAAAACTGAACTAAACCCTAATATACTACTAAAATGTAGTACCGAACACGGAACTAAACCATAATATACTAAAAAGTAAAAACAAGCGGCAAACTAAACCTTAATATACTAAAATGTAATGGTGAACACCGAACTAAACCTTAATATACTAAAAAGTAAAAACGAACGCCAAACTAAAAAACCTAATATACTAAAAAGTAAAAGCCAACACCAAACTAAATCCTAATATACTGAAAAGCAAAAACAAACACCGAACTAAACCCTAAAATAAAAAGCAAGGAAACCATGATGAATAGAATAATAACAGAGACTCGGAATAAGGAATCTCACCGCAATTCCACTTTCCCTTGGTTTGGAAGAAGGCCTCGTCGCGATTAACGCAAGAAGGGTGGTAGGCCTTGGGGCAACCCCTAATGAAGACCAAATAAAACACAGTGAAATTTCCAAATAAACAATACATAAACATAATGAACAGGATTACAAAGCTACTAATGTGAGGAGTGAGTCTCAAAGGATCACCTTCGGTCACAAAGCACAAGGTCACCCCCATCAAAGCAAATGAAACAAACGTCCTCTTCCATCTTTTTCTTTGAAGGAACTCTCCCACTTGATTTAGAATTCTTCCCATTCCCACGCTTCTTTTTCCCAGCACTCACACTCGGACTTGGCTCGTCCTCCGCCACCTCCATCTCCTCATCGGCCTCTTTATCATCTTCATCGTCGTCTTCTTGCTCCTGCAATTGTTCTTCATCGTCTTCATGTTGCTGCGGTTGTTCACCTTCATCTTGAATTTCTTCTCCTTGTTGTTCATTCTCGTCTTCTTCTTCCTTCTTCTCCGCGTTGTCTTTGTCTCCTTCTTCTTCTCCGATCAAAGGAGCTTCATCTGAGTTATCAACCCTAACTTGAACCTCTTCCACTTCGACATTCTCCGTCCCCTTCTCCTCCAAAGCAATTTCTTCTTCATCTTGCACACCATCCCCAACACCGTAAGAAGCAGTTTCCATCACATGCACTTGGCCTTCACCGCCCTCAGCCGACGCCACGTCGTCAACAGCAACCTCCTCGGTGATGTTTACGGCGGTATCATTGTTCTCACCTCCAATAACGACGGCGTCGTGCATATCGGCGTCGGCATTAACTGAGAGGTTCGACGGCGGAGGAGGAGGTGGGGAATCGGAGGGTTGTTGGTGAGGTGGAGCTTCCTCTTCTTCGGTGGCATTCATAGTGAAATTGAAATCCCTAGCAAGGGAAGGGAAATTCAATTAAATGAAATGAAATGAAATAATAAAAATAATATTTGGGGATTGTTGATTCCTTCGTCACTTTGTATATATTCAGCTGCTTCTGTTGTTTGTGTTTCCCAGAAACCAAAACTACCATTTCATAGAACAGAACGGAATCGAATGGAAGAATGATGAAGCTTGCTTACGCTGTGCCCTAGCCACTCACTCATCCTCCTTTATGGCCCATAACCATTTTCAGCCCATTTACACACGGACTCCTCTTTTTCTTTTTAACACACAAAAAACACACCCCACTTTTACACTCATGGATATGAATAATGAAACCACCTCTCAACATGGCTAATATTATTTTTAAAAAAAATTTCAATTAATTTTATTTTCAAAAAAAAAATCAATTGGTGATTCATCTTAAGAGACAATGAAGAAACAATAGAATTTTGGTTCGCCGTCATCAAGCTAGATTATTGCGCGAATAGGACCTTGATGATGAAGATATTGAAAATACGCCATGGAGTTGGGTGGACGTTTTCTGGCATTTTTATCAATGTTTTATGAAAGGATCGTAACAAATTGGTATTTAATCAATACTCTGATCTTCGATCAAATTGGCTCTTTCATGTAGCTAGCCATACGCAAATGGTAGTTGATAGTATTGATAAACCTGCGGCATGTATGGAGGGCTCTAGGTCCATTATTTCTATCAAATGGGAGCCCTCTTGTACGTACTTTTAAGTTTAATGTGGAGCTTAGTCCATGATATGCGTATTGCTCGCCATCTTCATCTTGACTGTGTCATTTTCGAAATGAGTTATACCATTGTTGCAGTTGTTGCCCTCAACAAAACTACCACCATCTCTTATTTCAAGCCTCTCCTATAAGAGGTTTTTAATCGTCTAAATCTTTTGTATTGGTCTGTCACTACTCAACATTATTTTAGAGAAGTCAACTCATCTGCATATTTATTAGCTAAAGTGGATTTGATGCTCCTTTCTCTCCAATTCTATATGGTCTTTTGATGGTTGATCATAAGGATATACTGCATGTCATCTAATTAGTTAATGTATCTCCTTCTTACCAATCTAAAAAAGTAAAAACCACGTTAAATCAATTTTTATTAATTTTTTTGGATCATATATTTAAAGAACCACTCAAAATGAATCATATTTGGATTTTTATTTTATGTTTTAGAATTTAATTCTTATAGATTAGTGTAAGTATGTCTTATACTGTTAATTAATAATAACCGTTAAATCGTGAAAAATACTTCGATTTATTACAACATGTGCCGAAGGCGGAGCATTCAAAAGAAAATTCAAACACCATACAACATAAACACTAATAAAAATAAGACTCAACCAAAGGCTACCACCAATATGAATTAAAACAAAATCTCCAAACAAAGCCAACACCAAAACCACGCTTAACTTCCACAAACCATTTCACGAAATTCTGATAAGCATTTGATTAAATTTTGCATTGATCAATTGGCCTTCCGTAGGGAGAAATCTTGGGATACAAAATAGCATAATCTTTCACAGTTTTGTATAATACCGGCCTTGACTCATTCACTAGTTTGTCAATTGGTTTGACCTCTTTCTCTGAATTTGGGCGACATGTCATAACTACTGTGAGCCTTTCCTTTTCTGAATCTACCACTGCTCTGTGTACTGGACTCTGGAAAATTCCGTTGCTCATTATCTGTGTGTATCACATTCAATTTCAACATGTTGTATCAATCCTATCGTTTTTCAGGTATATATAGGAAATTGTTTAAGAAATACATAATACGAAATTTTATCTATAAAATACAATTTGAGCTATTTTTTTATTGATGAAATTAAATTAGCCCATCCAAAGTAGAATCGAGAGAATAAAATTTGAGACATTGAAGAAGAGCACATTCCAAACCACTAGGATCACATCATTAATTCTTTTTAAAATTATATTCTATAGTTGTTTTTTTTTTTTGGTTGGTCATGTAAATTTTATTTAACGATCTCAGTTAAGGAATCCACACCTTGGATTCTTTTGGTATTTAGATTTTACCACACTTAAGAGTACCAAAGTTACTACGTACCTCCATTTGATCACCAACATTAATCAGGAGAGTATCATGGACTATTGGAACTTTAAACCACTTATTATCTTTGAGGACTTGGAGGCCTTCTACCTCTTTATCTTGCAGCAGAATAGTTATAGTTGATGGATCTGAATGTACCTTCAAGCCTAGAACATGATCAGCCTTAGGACATGGAGGGTAGTAATTGATTCTCATATACGTTGCAGCTCTCTCTCCACATTCCTTCAGGAAACAGTCCTCTTCCAAATTCACTAATTTCGACATGGCCCTTAAAATTACTTCATATAACTGCAATACACATTCGGTATATTGTTGTGTAGTATTCCTGCATTCACAAATTCATTTACATATTAATAATAATAAAGCAAATAGTTGTGTCACTTTACCATCTTCTTTGAAATATGAGTTCCAATTCAGAGTGGGATTGAATATCTCAATTGATTTTAGCTAAAGGATAAGGGGTTAGTTTTTTTTTTTTAATATAAAAAAAAATACAAGTTAGAGGTTTAGGTTTAAATCCGGACAATGGAAAAAAAATTAATCTAACAACTAACTAATTTATCTTTATAAAAAAAGTTCGAAACCGGAGTAAGATATATAACAGTAAAATCAAAGATAAAAAGTTGTATATTCACGATGATTAATAATAATAGTAATCTATATCTATATCTATACTATATATAAAGAAAATATCATGCTTCAGCTCTTTTGTGCTGACTTTTTATCTTTTTAAAATTACCCTCAACTTTCAATACAAATAAAATTACCTGTCTTTCCGCTCTTTTTATTGCGCTAAAGTTTGAAAATTATGAACTGTGTTTTTCTATAAAATTTTGGTTTTGATCAAAAGTATAAATATAAATTATTGTTACTTTCAAATTATAACAAATCAAACTAACCCTTTTTATTATCTATTTCGATGACACCAACAATATAACAAAAAAAATATAATTTAAATTCTTATCTTCTTAATAACACTAATAACAATCATTATTATAGAAAAAATTATTTTAGAGTATAATTGGAATAATGAAAAAGTCAGCCCAAAATCTTATATATACTCGATCTAGTTTGCTACACATTCTAAGCATGAAGAAAAAAAATGGACATATATTCATATTGTGTTTTTTACATTTTGTTTTAATTTTGAATTCACTCCATCAATTATCTTTTTTAAAGAATAAAAGATAAGGAAAAAAAGTTATATATCGTGTCTAATAAGGATTGAATTTGTTACACTTTTGATTAATATTTGAATTTAAAATTGAGGGTAATTTAGGAAATAGAAAAAGTCAACCTAAAAGAGTCGAAATGAGTTATTTTCTTTATATATAATATAGATAGATAATAATAAAAAAGTTACATATGTAAAGACTGAAAAATATATTTAAACTTAATTTCTATATAAAAAAAAGGCTTAATTACTGTTTTGGCACCCTAAGTTTTCAAATGTTGTGATTTTGGCCCTCTAAAAAAAACTCTTTTCAGGTCCTCTATGTTTACTTTCTGTTGCAGTTTTGGCCCCCGAGCAAATTTTGACCTAGTCAACGTACACGTGGCGCACACAAGGACGCCACATGTGTAATTTTTTTAAAAATAAATAAAAATGCACATGTAAATAAAAAAAATTAATTTTTATTTTTTAAATTAAAAAAATTAAAAATAATAATTTAAAAAATTAAAAATAAAAAAAAATTACACATGTGTACGCTGATTGAGTCAAAATTGACTTGGAGGGCCAAAACTGCAACAGAAAGTAAACATAGAGGGCTTAGAAAGAGTTGTTTTTTTGGCTTAATAGCAGTTTTAGCCCCCTAATTTTCCCAAAGTTGCGATTTTGGCCCCCTAAGAGAAAAATAAAAAACTGTCCCCTAAGTTTTGCATTTGTGACAGTTTTGGCCACCAAGGCCAATTTTGACTTGGTCTACGCTGACGTGGCACCCTGAGTGAGGTGCCACATGTTATCTTTTTTTTTTTTTTTTACCAAAAATTGGCCTTTGGGAGGCCAAAACTGCCACAAGTGCAAAACTTAGGGGGCGATTTTGTAGTTTTTTTTCTTAGGGGTCAAAATCGCAACTTCGTGAAAGTTAGGGGGCGAAAACTGCTATTAAGACTTTTTTTTAGGGGGCTAAAATCACAATATTTGGAAACTTGGGGAGCAAAACAGCAATTAAGAAATATCCCTGACAGCAAGATGTGGAGGTATTAAAGTATTAGCTACTTCAAGTCATGTAAAAGAATATTCAACGTTATTGAGAAGTTAGTGGTTTATACCTGAAATCATTGAGTTTTTGTGGCCAAAGTTTTAAATTCCTTTCATCTTCAGGATGTACCTTCAGATATACTCTATCAGCCCAATCACTCCTTTTAAGTTCTGAATAATTATCATTTCCATATCCTTCAGTTTCTGTAATGCCTGGTCCCCTTGCACATTTTTGCTTTTCTTCCTTTGGGAGTTCAAAAAACTGCTTTGAAACTTCCCTCACTTTTTCAAGAAACAAGCTTGTCATACCATGGTTTATCACCTGAATCACACAAAGATTAATTGAGAATATCATTCTTGGGTATGTATGATAAATTAAATTCTTTTAAAAAATGTAAGCAGCATGCATGCATAAATAAATAAATAATGTAAATGAGACCATGAAGAAGCCACAAGAGTCGAGTGCAGATTGGAGTTTCTGAAGCTCCTGTTGTGCTATTGCTGTAGATGAAGATGTGAGGTTGCCAATGTCAATGACTGTAATATGAAGATTTGATTCTGAAAAAGGAAGAGCATCATAAAGTTCAACACCTTCCTCGTAGATATACTCATTTGGAGTCACATTTTCAGAATTCAATGCCAGCTCTTGCACTGATCTAAAACCTTTTTTCTCTACCGACACTTCCATTTTTCTTGAGACTGATCAAGTTATCTTTATATTATATATAGATATATGAACCCACTCTTCCATTTTTAAGAAAATCGTGATATACTTACCTTATCTTTTTCTTTATCTTTTATGTGTATATATATGCATGATCCATTTTTACCTTATCTTTTTCTTTATCATTTATGTATATATATGTATGATTTGAGGTAATTCCTAGATTTAAATTTTATAAAACCTGTACGGAAATATCTGTTTTAGTATAAAAGGTTGTCGAATCCACAGAGACCAATGTCAAGTACCGTAATTAATTGTTACGTTGTTTATCTAAGGCGATTCTAAATTATGTGGGTGAAAAACTAGGAA
>Ga0315913_1004526_pt1 | contig 16830 bp, 10 predicted proteins | sample MpolsnodulesMG_FD_207736 | JGI IMG/M metagenome (GOLD analysis project Ga0315913, IMG submission 207736) | Medicago polymorpha root nodule microbial communities from Los Angeles, California, United States - small nodules | ecosystem: Host-associated > Plants > Roots > Nodule | place: USA... | reverse complement strand
GTTATCAAGTTATCTGGAATCAGAAATGTAAATCCTGAAAAGAATGCAAAACAGGAAAATAAGAACACATGCAAAAGTACTTTTTCAATTAGAAAATGAAGACTTAGACATTTGAATTTGAAGCATACAAGGCATATGAAAAGTAATCACACAAAAGGAAGCACTGTAAACTGTAAAAACTTTTGTTTATGTTTTTCATTGTGCATAGATTACTCAAGTCAGCAACTTGCAAACAAGTTAATAGAACAAGACACCACTAATAAATACAAAGGCAGAAAATAAACACTGAACTATTATTGGCAAATTAACCTCTTCACCATCATTTTCATCATCTCCCATCATAGGCAAAGTAAACTCTTCATTTTCCTCTTGATCTTCACCATTTTCATCTTCTTCCATTATAGGCAAACTAACCTCCTCACCATCATGTTCATCATCTTGTAGGTGATCAATTGGGTCATCTTCAATTGTTGCTTTAGCTTGTGACTCTTGCTCTTGAAAAGCAACTTCCAATGTATGTCTATCGTCAACAACCCCTCTTGGCTTTGTCTTCATAACTACCAACCAATCAATCTTCTTCTTTTGGCGCCCAGGATAAGGTGAATAATACACTTGAGTCGCAACCTTTGGGAAAATGAAAGGATCAAACATACTATATTTTCTCCCTTTTCGTACTTCTACAATTTTGTACTGATTGTGTATCCTCATGCCATTGCTTGAAGGGTCGAACCAGTGACAATAGAATAAAACTAGTTTTCTGGCTGCTTGACTTGGCCACTCAAATTCTAGAATTTCTGTAATAACACCATAGAAATCATGTCCAATTCCACTAACGCATACTCCACTATTATATGTTGTTCTTCCTTCACCCCATGAACTTGTATGGAATTTGAATCCATTTGCAAAATATATAGGCCATGATTTTGCTAGTCTCAAAGGTCCCCTTGCCAAGTCATACAAGTCAGAATTTTGTTTATGATTCTTTGTCACCTAGTTACATAAAGCGATTTGTACATCTTAGTTTAAAAGATAATTGGCATATATTTTTACTAACCCAAATACAAATGAGTAATTTAAAGCATACTTACGTATTCTCTAAACCACCGCGGGAAGTCAGCTTCTAATTATTTATCAATGACATCATCATTGAGGTCTCCATACAAACTTTTCAAACTTTGTAGATACATACTACACAATATATTGTTAAATAAAAGTTAGATACGATTGTTGCTAGTGGAATTAACATAGAAAATATTTAATGCTTAATACTTACTCAATGAATGGCTTAACCTCGTTACAATTCAAGAGAATGTGTGATTGGGCATCCGCAAGTTCTCTATCCTCGAGCCACCTTTTTATGGTGATTTCCAGCTGTTTGACCATGTGAATTTTTGAAGATAGACAGAATTGGTTGGATGTGGTCTTGATATATCCTTTTATTTGGGCCAATGGCAGTTGAGTATCGATCAGGAGGAACAAAATAATGGGAATCGTAATACAATGTCTCTTGCAACAAATATGCTTCACAAATACACCCTTCCACACAACTTTTGTTTTTGACAGTTTTTTTAATTTTATTCAGAAACCTTTCAAATGGATACATCCAACGATATTGAACTGGTCCACCTAACTTAGCTTCTTCAGGGCAAGTGAATCGGTAAGTGCTCCATAGAGTCAAATAATGCGGGTGGAAATATACGCTCTAACTTACATAATATCAAAGCAATGGCTTGTTCCATTTGTAACAAGTGATCTTCCCGCAAAACTGTTGAACATAAGTCTCTAAATAATTGACTAAGCTCAGTTAAAGACTTCCATATTGGTTCAGGAAGAGCACTAAAAGCTATTGGCAGTAGACATTCCATTAAAATATGGCAATCATGGCTTTTCATCCCAGCGAGCCTTTTATTTTTTGTATCTACACATCTACCAAGATTGGAAGCATAACCATAAGGCATCTTCAGCCCTTTCACCCATTCGCACACATCATTCTTTTGTTCATTTGTTAAACAAAATTTGTCCTTGGGTTTTATATAGTTCCCATTAGGATTTTTTTTTCAATAACAACTCCTTTCTGTAACAATACTTTGCCAAATCCAATCGTGCCTTTTCATTGTCCTTACTTTTCTCTTTGTTGTCCATAACAGTATGAAACACATTTTCAAAGACATTCCTCTCAATATGCATAACATCAAGATTGTGCCTCAATAGGTTGTGTCTCCAATAAGGCAAATCCCAAAATATGCTTCTTTTGGTTCAGTTATGCAGAATTCCACGGCTAGGAACCTTTTCCCACACTTGTTCGCCACTTAACCTTCGAGGAGGTTCATTCATATCAATTGTATTTTTGTAGAAATTGACCTTGTTTCGTCTAAAAGGATGATTATAAGGTAAAAATTTCCTGTGGCAATCAAACCATGATTGTTTCCCTCCGTATTCCAATCTGAAAGATTCTGTTTTTTCCATGCAAACTGGGCATGCAAATGCTCCTGCTATACTCCACCCTGACAACATCCCGTAGGCTGGAAAATCATTTATTGTCCACATTAATGAATCATATGTAGGCTGGAAAATTTTTGCCTCTTAGATGCATCATACGTTACTACACCGTGAGTCCACAATTGTTGCAATTCATCTATCAGCGGCTGCAAATATACATCAACGTTACCTTTTGGACAATCTGGACCAAGAATAATTAAGGACAATAACATATAAGGAGGCATCATACACAACTTTGGAGGTGGGTTATATGGTGTAACAATCACTGGCCAACAAGAATATGGTCTTGCGGATTGATCAAAAGGGGTGAAGCCATCAGCACACAGACCAAGGAGTGATTGGATCCAAACCCAGTTACTGATTTGGACCAGATAGTGAATCAATTGCGACTTCAATGGAGAACCTTTTGCATTGAGTTTCATGTTAATGATGAAAGTTTGCTTCAGTAAAAGAAATTTCCATATTTCCGTATCTGAATTAGAGGGAAGAAGGAAGAACACATTGTTACAATTTAAGATCTCAGAATATAAGGCTTCTCTGACATCCATCAATGCCAAATCAGTGAATGCTCAATGCACAAGGGTGGAGAAGTGTATGGAAGAAGAGGGTATTTTAGTCATTTTAGTGAGGACTGGTTTCAGTAAGGACAAATTTGTCCGTTCATGTCATAAAATTTGAGTCAACATTTCTTTTCTCAGTCAACACTAGCCACATCAGCTAATCAGTGACGTGGCAGTAATTAACTGGGTTGAAGGACTATTTTTTAAATGATTAAACTTTGCAAGGGTAATTTGCCATGACTAACGATTATAGAGACCAATTTTTAAATGACACCTAATTGCAGGGACGAAACACATATTAAAGCCTAGATTTTATTAGCTATTTCGATAATGCATCATATTGATGGATTATATACTTTCAGTGTTTCAATTATACCTTCAAATGTCGCTCATCAAACATTTATATGTCCGACAAATGATGAGAGATTTATCGTGCCTATTAACTTTTGATGTCTCGTTCAATTAATCAATACAATAGAATTAAGTTTTGAATGTTGTCTGTGACTAAAAATCTAGGTATGTATATAGCAACTAGAATCTACATATGAAGTTCCTCTAGATCCCTTAAGTTAAAAGCCTATCTCTAACACGTTCTAAATCAAAAGTTTAATTTCGAAGTTTATCGTCGGAAAAGCATTAAGAGCAGAAGTAACTCATCGATATAATGAAACAAAGATTATTTCGATTGGAGTCATGTGTGGGTGGAATGTTTGTGTTTAGTTAGAAAATCTGTTACAAATTTAGTTACAAATTTTGTGTTACACAGATTCTCAAACTGTTTTAGATCTCATTTCTAAGAGCTACAACTCCTACCAATACCATGTAGCTGTCATAGCAAGTATCCAGGATATGTTGAAGTTGGATTGGGATGTTACCTTCTCTCACTCCAAAAGGGAAGACAACTTTAGTGCAGATTTTCTTGCTAAACATGACACACCAAATGATGTTGAACTATCATTTTGAGAATCACCTCTTGAAGAATTGGAAATCATTCTCTTGTTTAATGTTTTAAGGGGGCTCAATCCTAGAGCTTAATTTATCCCTTTCTTAGCTATTATAAAAACAAAATTCTAATGAAATAATTTTAAGGTTAAATCAATACTCCAAAAACTGTTTTCAACAATTGAATGACCACAAAAATATATTTTTCTTAAGAGACCAAAAGGAATATATCAATCAAACTAAAAAGTTCTTCCAGCATAAGATTTGTCAGAATAGACTCAATAACAGTCTACAAGACCAAAGTGTTAAAATGAACAAGCTGAAAGAAAACAAGAAAAAAGAACAAGCGAAGTAACTATAGTCAAACACTAAAGAGGATTAAGTCTCCAATAATAGTTGTAGAAAATAAAAGTTGTGTATCTCGCTTTCAACCACCAGTAAGACTGAAACTTAATTTTGTCACATAACGATTTCAAATTTTCCTCCTTATGTTGAAAAATGTGCATGTTTTCTTCTTTTCAAATGACCTACACACAAGAGTGCCAGATAATGTTCAAAAGCATACACACGTGCTTTGAAAAACCACAGACACTCAAAAAGCATATGACGATCCACTGTATTGCCCAAATTTAACATAATTCAAGTCAATTAGTAATCAAGTACCAAATTTTGAAAAATAAAAAAATCACACCTTACGAATAAGTTATCCACATCTTCAAGTATGGCGCAACCTCCAATATATCGTTGGTCGTTATTAGGAAGCACCCCCTTTTGAGAAAATTATCTTTGGAAGGAATACGATTGAGGAATAGCCGTCAAGCAAAAATATATTTTTCTTAAGAGGTCTAAAGGAATATATTAACCAAACCAAAAAGTCCATACAACACAAGCCTTGTCTGAATATACTTAATAACAGTCTACAAGATCAAATGGCTAAATTGAACATATATTTTCCTCCCTTTTTGCTCACATTATTTTCTCTCTCACCCAACACACTCACCTCTTCCTCCCTCTGTTGACCCCCTGCCCCATTACCTACAAACCTGTCGAAGCGAGCCACATTTGCATAAACCATAAGTTGTCCAAAACACACATTGTTTATATCTTTACATAGTTTGTCCATATCCTGCACATTGGAATAACACACGAATCCAAACACAGTTGACCTAAAGCCTTTCTATTTCGGGACACATAAAAATCTGACAAAATACTGCAAACCTTGAGACCTTTCCTCAAATCTACATATTGCACATTCTTTGGGATATTGGTAAAGTAAAAGGAAATCATAAGCAGAGAAACTTTCATGGGCACATGAGTGAGCCCCCTCAAATCTTTCCAACCTTTGTGATTCAATACTGCCTGGACGAACATGTGAACAACCACGTTTATTGCTAACACCATGTGCTTTGTTCTAACATGATGAGAAAGATCAGGTCCTCGTTGTTATGTTGCGCACTCGTTCGAAAACTCAACATGTTGAATACCAAACATGTTCTAGCCTCATGGATAATCGTTATCAAACCTACCACCTCCAAAATGTAACATGATCCTCTTTGCCGCTGGAGCCCCATTGCCTTGTCATTTCCTTGATCCTCCGGTCGGGTCTCTTTCCGACGTCGTGACCTTATCACAATCCATCTTCCCTCCCCCCTCATTGTGTGTCACCTTGATTGGATCCCAACCCCTCCCATGATGTCTCACCGTCGACGAGAATGATTGTCGATGCGGTGGCCCTACGTGAAACATATGGCCCCTGCCACTACAAAAATATTACTAACCATTTAAACACTTGTGCACGTGTTTGTAATTTGTTTTTTTCTAAAGAGTGGTGATACACAAACCACCCCATGTGGCATACCACTTTCTACACCCTTCATGTGGCATTTTTTAATAATTAAATTGAGGGCAATTTTGGCCAACAAAAATTAAGGGGCAGTTTTGTAACACAGAAAGCCCTCACTTCTCTTTCCCAATTCTCCTTCCCTTCTCCCTCTCACCGCCTTCTCTCTGTCCCGGCCCTTTCCTGACGAAGACAACCACCGCGACGACGAAGGTACCGCGAGGACAGGACAATCCAACAACCACTTCCAAAGTTTGTTCTCCCATCCCAACACCTCCATCCAACGCCGGCGCTAAAAAAACCGAGAGAAGATTGTCTATCACCATCGATGTCCTTAGATCAATCTCTCCACTTCCTCTCAATCGGTGTTGCTTCACCATTGATGGTGAGTTATTTCTTGTTTTTGCCTCTTCAACATCTGGTCTGGTTGTTTGCATTTAAGGTTATTTGCCACATGATTGTTTACATCTAGGGTTATTTGCATTTAAGGTTACTTGAGTTTTATTTCCATCTTGTGTGTTGGTGAAAATGCAGTTCTGGTAGCAGCTTCAAGCTGAAGCAAAACTACAGAGAATCAGATTATTTGTGTTTACATGTTGTCAATTAGAGGTAGATCTTGTTTGATTACAATCACATATGGGTTTCATGGGTCAAGGTTTTAGTGTTAGAAGTGATGTTGGTCAACAAATGGTTCTTCTTGGTTGGTTGTTCATGTTGATTAATTCACAAAAATATTTTTCTATGTTTGTACATATGGTATTCTGATTTTAGTTAGTTACTATCAAATCCAAGGGTAGATAACTTGTTAAGACTCATGATGCATGTAAGCTATTTTAAAGTAGATTTTAGTGTCATAAAAATTGTCTCTTTATTGCAAATTCAATATGAAACTACGACTTTTTTTCTCAAGTGTCCTTAATTGTGATCTAAGAAGGAGTTGTGAAACTCACTTTTGCTCTTTATTTTCTCCAAATACTTTACAACTCCCATTTCCTAATTGGAAAGCTTGTTGAAACTCTAGCTGAAATTGAATTTCAAGCACCAATTATCAAGGAGATTTCACCATATTTCTAACCAAATATTTGACGCACCTAACCAGATTTTAACAAATGTGTAGCCAGATTTGGTTTCCTTAACCAGTGCCTCAGGGGCACTAGTTAACATTTTCCTTTTTTTTATTACCAATTTCTCTCTTTCTTTATATTTATCCACATGATTTGAATGAAAGGAATGTATTATGGTCACACTTGTGATGTTTTACTAATGAAAATAAACTGAGAGTTAAATGTAACCAAATAATTGAAGCATATGATTACAATTTTACAAAGGTTTAACCATCTTATTTCAAGCGTTAATGTTACTCATCTATACCAACTCACAATATCAAACTAAAGCAAAGAAACATAAAAGGTGGTCTCTACTAGTATTTACATGATAAGTTGACTTAAAATGATATATTTTTCATAGGATAATTTCAAATAACCATATAATTGCAATATATAACCACAATTTTACAAAGGTGTAACCATATTTTATTTCTATATTCAAAATTATTCATATATAAGTTTACCAACGTCACAACATAAATTAATATAATTGTAGTCCAAGAAACATAAAAGGTGGTCACTATTGACATTTAATTTTGTGAAAAGTTGACTTAAAATGATATAATTTTCACATGATAATTCCAGATAACCAAATAATTGAAACATATAATCACAATTTTACAAAGTCATAACCATTTTTTTCCTGCGTTCAAGACCAATTGTCTATATGTTTACGAACCTCACAACTGAAAATTAATAGAACTGTATACACATTATGTTACAAGTTTTATCACCTACAATTTAATTTAACTTTGTAAAAGTCACTTGATACTATATTATGTCTTTAAACTACTTGACAATTTCTTTATCAGCCTAAAAAAATTCCTAAACACATTAAACTAATTTGTCATTTGCCAATGTTAAAGCTTAAAATTCTCCATAGTGGTTTGTCCTTTGCCAATGCAGAAACTTCAAATTTTTCACAATGATGTCAATGCCTGCTTGCTTTTGAGTAGTCAAATCTTTGTCGACAATTGAGGGTACTTGGTTTTAATATAACGTGGATTAAATAAAACAAAATTAAAACAATAAACTACTCATATAAACAAGTTAGAATTGACGTTCAATAAATTAAATTATACATCAGATCAATGCACAGTCTTCATTACCAAGTAAACATAACCCAACAAGTTCAGTGTTGAAATCAAATTGAAAACGCACCAAAAGAAATTCAATATCCCATATAGTTTTACCATTGCCATCCTTAAATCAAACATGTCAACAAGGTTCAAAGCAAGATAAAGTTAACACACCATAATTAGATACAACTTACATATATTACAAATTACACTAGCATAAGTCATTATAAGTAAAGAAAGCCACACACAAAAAAGTTCACAGCTGTGTGAACTTACAATCGGTCTTGACATGCAAAAATAAACAAAAAACATGAAAAACAACTCAATTGTGTTAAAAAAGAAACGACAGTGAATCAAAGAAATCTAAGATGAAGATTTGTTGTCTTTTTTAATTTGATAGACCAAATTTTTTTAATAATAAAACTTGCCACATCAGCAGTTGTACAAGGGTGTACAAATGAAAGTATACATCTACTTTCGGTTTATTTCTGTGGAGGATATGATTCCTGATTTTATCTTCATTCCTTCATAATTTTTACTTACTTCTCTTCTAAGGAATGTTAAATAGTGTTGTGAACCATTCATCAATTGCCTAATTGGGCACATCACTAATTAAAGGCAAAATCCATTTACATTTGATAATGCTCTAGAAAAAGATATGTATGAAAGCAAAAGAACAAAAACAATTTTTGTTTGTGATTATGTGACAGCTATCCATTACCCTTCATCATATGATAATAAGATTAGAGAACTAAAATATTCCTTGAAAGAGAAATCCCATTATGCCATAAATGTTAGTTGATTACATGGTGAAGCATTGTCATTCCTTCTTAAAAAGTGGGAAGAAAAGGGAAACAAATCAAGAGGATCGATTAAAAATCTTGTACAAAAGGATAATATATGGTTGTAAAACTATTTAATTATTAATTCGTTTTAGATTAGGTTAGTTTCATTCCAGGAATTTTACCTAACTTTAACTATATATGTGTGTGGATTTCAATTTAGTTTATATAAACTCAATTACAACTTAAAAGTATATAACAATACACATTAGCAATTAAAAGCACCAAATACTAACCAGTTGCGGTTGGCACTGAGATGGATGCATGAGGATGTGTCTTCCTTAATCATTTTTTAATATATAAAAGAAGCACCCACGACATCCATTAGGTATTATTGTCTGTACTACTAACTAGATTCATCTTATGATTTAAGCCTAGAACAAAAACTCTTCATAATATGTGTGCTTGAACTTTTTTTTGTTGAAATTGTGCTACCTTGAACAATTGTGAGATTCTTGGAAATTATTAAAAAAAAAAATACCTCTATCTCCTCTCTTGTTTCTCTCTGATCAAACAGGAGTGTTATAAACACTCTATTAGAGGGTCTCGCATATTGAAAATATATTTCATATAAAATGATAAGACTCACGTAAGTAAGTTTCGCTCAATAAAAAAAGAGTGTTAACAATTTTCATAAATAAATTCTCTTATAAAACCGAACGGTAATTGCTTTAAGGGAGACCTTAGTTTGCTCAAAAGCCTCTCAAATTTATCGGAACGAAACTCTGAATCACACAAAACTTCATATTCGCTTATTTCAGAGGTTGATTAACAATCATTTTCACTTTAAGGTCATGTTTTCACTAACAATAAATAAATGGAGTACAATCAAAGTGCATCCAGAAGACATCCATGCAAAGAAAACGCTGGTTAGGGTATGAAAAGTACGGTGGTCCTTTAGTAGAGGATGCGTGTTTGCTTAAATGATTTAGTGCTAGTCCAAGAAAATTAATTAAGTTAATAATTTTTTATGACAAAAATAAAATAAAATATTAAATAAAAAAAACAAATGTATTTTGTCCAAAAAAAGGAGTACAACAATGTGACAAATGACAAGTGATTTCATGAGATGGACCACCCACCATTAGCAAGTCATCATTTAACAAATGTTTGTTAACAACAAAGAAAGGGACAAGATAAGGAAGGGTTAATATCCTCTCAATGCTACATAAATAAATAAAGTAAATAGATGACTCCATTAATCTATGACTTCTGTCTCTCTACAATGTAATCCTCCATTTTTCTTAGAAACAGAGGTTCTAAACTCAGGAAAAAGGATTATAGATCCAAATGTATATAATTCACTAACTTTACACTAGCAGTACAGAAATTAACTTATGCGACCTTTATGATTCTCAATATTCATAAGCATGCATGTGTTAAAGTCTAATATCAGGGGGAAAAAAAAAAGATATACTCTCTCAATCTCATCTCACACAATAAATTGTTAAAAGTTTTTGTAGATAAATTGCAAAAATTTAAAATATATGTGAATACTTAAAAATATAATAAAAAAAACATATAAACTGGAAACAACTCGTATTCTTGAACAACAAATATGCAGAAGTGACCTTGAGAGGGTGCACCAAAGGTGTGGCCAGGCAAGGCCCCATTTTTTTCAGGGGTATCAAATGTTCTTAATGTGTGGATTGTGTTGTGTTTGCATGCGCGCATGTGTTGCATGTGAAAAAAATTAGGGTACCGACTTCATGTTTCATAAAGGACACTCAAAATCTCAAGGACGGACCTGCAAATATGTAATATGGGATCTAAATTCTCAATCTTCAAGGTCGCATAAATTTATCATTTCAATCCAGCACAAACATTTTTGTCAAAAAAATATAAATAAATCCAACACAAAACATCAGAACCCAATCCACAGGACCAATTTTCAGCTTCAGAATAATAGTATTATAGTAGGATCAACTTGAAAAAGAAAGAAATAAAAGGTATTGGAATAAATATAGCAATAAACTTTAATTGAATGTTACATGCCCAAAGGACTAATCTTCAAATGTCCCTGATAAACACACCCCTGGCATCCACAATTATTGGTTCAAAATTACATAGAAATAGTACATCCAAATCCTGTATCATCCCCAAAACTGGACCAAAATGGAGATTTGAGGAAATTAAATCCAATGACCCTGTTGTAACATGTTTTTCTACTACAGAATTAAAAGAAATAAAATAAAAATATAGATTAAACATTTGCTCCTCGAGGAAGCAAAAAATGACAGGAATGTGAACCTAAAAATTTGAAAAGATTGGCAGCCAAAAAACCCGGCGTTGGCATTAACTGTCTCAACGCGACCCAGTGGTTTTCTGTCTCTCCTAAAGTTACCTTTGTAACACTAAACTTGAGAATGAATTTTTCCTCCCATTCTTTTTCTTTCTGCTTCCTTTCTTAGTTAATGTAACCTTCTTCCATCAACAACAAAACTTCAAAAAATAACATATATATTATATACTCAAACCTTTCAGTTGTTAACTGCCTTGCCTCAGGGTCAGCAAAACTCGTTTCAGTTTTGCTGAGCCACAAGATGATCAAGCTGCATCTGTTCAAGCCATGTTCCCAATACAGCATGATCAACAGACTCCATTTGTGCACTCATATTCATTCCCTCACCCGAGGATCCAGCTGGTGCGGCACCTGAGATGGAAGTTGCCAATTTCTCTTTAATCTCAGTTGGAGATTCTTTGACAAGTGACTGCACCCATGATAAATCAGGCTCCTCGCCGTTGTTCCCAAGCTCAAATGAAGATGATCTACGGAGCTTACCAACTTCATCCGCATTATGAGCCCAATCCAACTTACCATTGGGGGATTCCCATTTTGACCAAGAATTATTGACTGAGCCAGCAGCTGCAAGCATGGAGTTAGAGCCGTGCTCACGGAAGCTTAGGCTACGAAATTGTTGCTGCTTGTCGCGTTGTGCCAGCATTGACATCCTTGAGCCCATCGGAGAGATAGGTTCCACGTTTCGTGGAGACATTCTTCCTGATGGCTGAACACCATAAGAAGCTGCCTGCAATAAATGATGATCAACATTTTTAGAAGAAAAATTTGTATTCACTGGTGACAACATGTTCTGCTGCTGCTGAAACTGATTAAAGACAGCTGATTTGTGAGTCGGAGAAAAAACGGTTGAAGTCAGATTTGGATCAGCATATCGGGGAGAAGAACTCTCAGCAGAAAAGAGATCATCAAGATTTGATGGATTCAATGGCTTCATTCGACCGGAGCGGCTAAGACTGTTAGAATTAATATGACGTGGAGACAGGCATGCCAACTCATTAAGGAGTTGTTGCTGTTGATCATAATCAGATAACAACTCAAAATCATCCATATGAATATCTCTAGCATTGAGAGAAGATCTCAAACGACTTGACTGAAGATTACTTCCAGGAAGATGCAACGCTGGGATGTTTGGCTGTGGCCAAGCAACAGAGTTGTGTGAAATGCCATTGCCAGAAGGTGACATGGGTGGAGTGAATGGTGAAGGAGACATGACAGACATCGACGAAGGAGAGCCAGGCAACATGCTCATGGCTGCAGCAAAATCCATGGCAGAAGACGTGCTTGACCGAGGTGAGGGAACCGCAGAACCAGTTGAAACATACAATGGCCGAAGCTCTTCAGGAGTGTGGGCAAAGAAGCAAACTCTCCTGGAGCAATTTGTCCCGTCCTTGCAGAGACGGGTTCTATATTGTGCAGGATGCAGCCAGCACTCGAAAACCCCATGAGCATATTCACACATGTCCCCGCGCCGGCAAGCACCCTTGCGAAAATCAGGACAAGGGACACAGCTGTAATGATACTTTCTCGGGTCCCTTCTCCGGGCATTCTCCCCTGGATGAACAAAAGGGCATTCAGTCCAATCATGGGAATAAGCACGCGAACAAGGTCGAACCTTGAAAGAATACATTCGGAATTCATCAGTTGAGTATATGCTGTTTTTGATGTCAGGAAGGGATGGATCAACAGGATATTCTTTCTTCTCAGATCCAGCAGGAGAAAGAGGGACATCAATTGACTTTAACTTCAACAGGAGATCCGGTGGTGGAGAAGGAGACCCGTTCTCAGGTGAAGCCGACAAAGGAGGAGAATAAGAATTAAGTGAGTTTGTAATCACCCTAAGATTACATCCAGCACTAGGACCATCAATTTGAAGTAGCTCCTCAAGACTGTTTTTCACAAGTTCAAGCTTCGGGGAATAAACAATAACATCTAACGGACGATCCCCATTAGCATCCAAAGAATTAGGATCAGCCCCTGCTGCAAGAAGCAGCTTCACAGCATCGACAGCATTTTCAGCCCCACCAGAAGCAGCACAGTGAAGAGCGGTGCTCTTGTCAAGGCCACAAGGCCTGTTGATATCAACATCCGATAAAGAAATAATCAATTTCATAACATCAATGCTACCATATGTAGCAGCAACCATCAAGGGTGTCCTTTGCTCATTGACCATCTGCTTCGAACCCTTGCGACGACCATACCATAATCCAACCTCATCCACTGACGTAGGATCACACTCAATCAATCGTTTGAACCCTTCAACATCGTCATTAGCAGCAAGCTCAAGAAGGCTCGCAAAAGAATCTTCAGTACCGATAGTTAAGTGATTCATAGTGTGGTTTCTCGGTTGAGAATTGTTTGTCAAAGTTGGAGATAGAGACGGAGACGGCGCAGGTTTTAAACCCTCCAACTCACAGCACATCCTTTCATTTGCATGAGATTTAGCTGAGAAATAATAAACCACAACAAACCCATTAAAGCCAAGTCTTAAGAAACACACATGCAAAATTACATTAAACAAAATAGCATAACATGAAGATTTTGACACACTTCACATAACTAAGAATCAAATTGACTAGAGAAGAAAAAGGTATGAAAAATAGATTTTTTTTTAATTTCAACTCATAAATGGAAGATAAAAATAACCACTTAACAGAACATGGAAAAAACATCAACTTCCTCTGACAACAAAACAAGTTAAAAAAACACAACAAAACAACAACATAGTACAATTTCTGATCTCAAAACAACTACCAAAAACAACAATAAAGGAAACAGTATTATTAAAAATAAAATAAAAAAATCAAACCTTTAAATTAAAATCAAATAGCAAATCCACCAATCAAGTAAACTCAATCTTCAAAATAATTAACAATTAATAAAAGAAGAAAAAAAAAGTATATTTAAAGAACCCTAAAAACAAGGACAACATTCTCAGCAAAGCAAGACAATAATTTGAAACATGGTTTAAGGATCACGATAATAACCAAGTTGTAGCATGTTTTACGGAGATGAAAAAAACACGGAAGAAGCAAAGTGAAACAAAGTTGAAAGTGAATCTTACTTACCACTGAAAATTGAAGTGACAAAACAAGTACTATAGTAACAGGATCGAGCTAAGAGAGTGACGTGTCCTCGGATCTCACGGGTGAAGAACAAGTTCAGGTGTGTTTGGATTCCGACAAAATCGTAAGAGAAGATTGTGATGATGATGAAGAAGAAGAAAATCGTGAGAGAAAATGAAGAGCCTGTGTTAATGCTTTTTTCTTTCCTTCTCCATTTCCCATGCGCTCTTTTTTCCTTCCCCCAAAAATTAAATAAATTATTAGTAGTAAGTTAAATATAAAATATAAAGTCTATTGGATTTAATTCAACTGATAATATCGATGTTATTAAATTGATTGCTTTTCTTCAACTGTGAATTCGAAAGAACATAATTGTCTTTAATTTTAAACGATGTTTGTCATTTTATTTCATTATAGTTGTGTGTGCGTGCGAGTGTTTCAAATCACGTTTACCAATCTATTCTATCGAAAAAAGTTTATAGAGATTAAAGAGTGTGACACACCAAAGATAAACTTAAAGTCTGTGTAATGTAACTAATAATATCGATGTTGTCAAACAGAGAGTCGTATGCGTGAATTTTAAATGTTTGCGACTTAAATAAGACGAAGAAAACACAAAGATATAGATAGTGTGACACTCAAAATAACATTACATGTCTTATTTTGTTATCATTTTATCTGTACGAAGTTTTCACTTTTGTTTAATAGGATACAACTTTTGTAGAGAATATGAGGTAATTCTCTCTTTTCAACATAATTTTTTCTATATGTGAAGTGAAGGGATGAAGATGGTTTAATTAATAATTTATTAACCAATTAATTGATGCTTTTTAAAATAGTATTATTTTGAGTTTAGATATAATCGCCCATGGATAATAAAGAAAGTAGTTAGTATAGTTTAATTAATAAAGTAATTGAATAAAATAAAGGAGAAAAAGATGAAGCGCACTGAGAGTTACGATTTGATTATTCTTCTTCTGAGCAGTGCCCGGCGTCTTTTTATTGGCTAATCACATCACGCCTTGTCACACTGTGCTGGACTCAATCGTCGTTCTTTATAAAGATAAGGGGTATAAAAGGTAATCTATATGATGACGTGGTTATTATTATTCTTTGAAATGAGTAACGACAAAAATATTATTGTTGTTATTGTAGTAATTACTTATTTAACTCCTTTCACTGGTTAGTTGAAATTTTCTGGAAATTTAGTCCAAATTCATCTCACATGCAAATTCAAGCGTGGATGAAGTGTAGTAGCGCCGACTAGACGACTACGTGGCACGAAAGTATTGGAGCATGATCTAATTTTCTTAGTACTGTTTTTTCGAGGATATCTAACTTTTTACTAGAATAATCAAAGTTTGGAGTATACTCATTCTTAAAGTTTTAAATTTAATTTCCTCCGGTACTAATATGTGTGAGTTGGTTTATTTTCTTAAAAAAGACAAATAAATCATCAAAAATTAATATAAGTTTGTAGAAGAAATGGTTATTGTTATGGGTCTCTTTCACAAAACAATAAATTAGTTTATAGTTAATAGTTTTTATCTTACAAGGCCGTGTGACTAATAATATCAAATCGATAACAATAATAATCAATGTAAATGATCATTTTTTAAAATTTATTCAATAATTATTATATATGATTTATAATATAGACTAAAATTTATTTTTTGAAACGGAGCAAATAATCAATTGATTCATTAAAAAAAACAACTAAGAAACATGTAAACATATAATTACAGGTAAACTAAGGTCGGTGGGTCGTTGTTTTGTCTGAAAGAATATAAAAAGAAAGGAGAATGATAATCAATATCCTAAAATATTGGTCAAACATTTAAAATAAACAAATTTTATAAAAAAATTATGTAATCGTTACTTAGTCAAAATAACATTTTATATTTTCGAAATAAAATTTCTATGTGATGTTACGGGTTAGGTGTGTTAGAAGAGCGGGGTGACTGGATGAATAGTTGAAATCCGGGTGTACGGAAACAGACTTCTGCCACTAGTCAATTCTAGTTAATGGAGAGAGAGTCAAATCATGAAATGCAGAAAAATATTAAAGAAAAAAAAAGGGAAGATATGTGCGGCACCTAATATATAAAGATAGAATTGGAATTTATGTTTAGGATTCATTATCACGATGAACATATAAAAAAAGTGATACGATCCAATAAAGGAAACTGATGAAAGAAAAATAACGAATAAACAAGCAATTACCTCTCTGAAATTGCAAGTTTCGTCAATTACCCTTGAAATTAACAACACTTTAATTATCCCATTAAAATTGTACAACGTTAATTAATTTACCTCCTCCGTCAAATTTTTCTATTGGTCGACATGACGTTTTGCAAATACCCCATGAAGTTTTGCACTTATGTGCAAAATGACCCTTGAACTTGAATTTTTTTTTCCTTGTATTTGACTCAAAAGACATTAAAGGCAGGCAATTAACATTTAGCTTTATGTTGGGTCAATTTCCATCACATTATTCTGCACCATAATCAAAATTTATTTGTTTAATCTATTTATTTGTTGTTTTCTTTCTTTTTTGATAGCAAATCTTGTTAATTTTTGAACTACTCATTAACCATT
>Ga0315913_1004522_pt1 | contig 16833 bp, 5 predicted proteins | sample MpolsnodulesMG_FD_207736 | JGI IMG/M metagenome (GOLD analysis project Ga0315913, IMG submission 207736) | Medicago polymorpha root nodule microbial communities from Los Angeles, California, United States - small nodules | ecosystem: Host-associated > Plants > Roots > Nodule | place: USA... | reverse complement strand
AATTTATATAAAAGAATAATATTTAAAATATAAAAAAAAAATCAAATGAATGAATTCATATTGTTTTATTTTAGAAATATTTATTATTTCATATATATATATACACATATTTCCTAAAAAAAATAAATATATACACATATAAATTGATTTTTTGTTACTAAAGCTTGGATTATAAGAGGCTGCAAAAAAAATATTGCTCACTGATAACATATATTTTGCATTCCATTTCATTTCATGAAAGAAGAAATGGTCAAGCGGTTAAGTCATATGATCAAAATTGTGTCTTGGTTTGATTCCCAGTGGTGATATTTTTTATTTTTAATGATTTTTGTAAAGTCATTCTTAATTGGAATGAATGAAGGCATGTCGTAGCCCAGATTTAGAAGAAAAAAAAGGGATTGGATAGTGATTGGATTGAAAGGAAAATATAATTAATTTGATGGTTCAAATTGTAGAATATCATTAATTTAAAATGGGGTGAATATGCAAATAATAAAATACATGTTAAAATTATAAAATAATAAATGTTATTTTTAAAATGGAGGACATGTGGCTGTTTTTTATTGGTTTGGGTAAATTGCCCACCAATTTCTAAAGGCAATTTAGAAAAAACCTTTATTCTTTGATTGTGATATTTTTTTTTGTAATCTTTAGAGACGTCTTAAAGTGGCTAGGTGTGTCTAGCGCATTTCCTATCGATCCTCGGGTTCATATGATTCAATTTTGTAGTAGTTACTTGTTCAATGAAAAGATTTGATGTTGTTTTTATGTGATTTAGTTGGCTTGTTGTTAGACTATTTACAAGAAAGAAATAAGATGTTGTTCGATTGTAAGGAGATGACACTTGTGTTTTTTCTTGATAATGATTAAAATAGAGTGATAACGTACTACATTACTCGTCAACAATTAAATTGACACCAATCAAAATCATTCATTCGTCTTCTACTATTATGTTACAGATATAACAAGAACGATCAAACAAACATGAATCATTTTGATAAATATCAATTCAATGCGGTAACTCTATTCATCTTTTATTATTTTATTATTATTGAGGAATAAATAAGACTTTGTAGTGTGAACACTCAACTGAACACATAGAATTGATCAATAACGCGTTTGACTTGACAATAAGGCCATGACAACTACGTAATAACTACACAACTATAAAATAACACAAGTTCACACATCTCTCAAACCTCACCAAACACAAAAGAGATCCACAAACTCTAAAATCAAATTTTAGAGTTCATTCAACAACCAAAAAATGACTAGTCTCAGAATCATCACTTTTGTGTCATTGATGGTGTTGTTGATGATCAACACTACAGAGGCACAATCAACAGACATCCCTTCATGTGCTACAAACCTAATCCCATGTGCTGATTACCTTAATTCAACCAAACCACCTAGTTCTTGCTGTGATCCAATCAAAAAAACAGTTGAAACTGAACTCACATGTCTTTGTAACCTGTTCTATGCTCCTGGTTTACTTGCAACCTTTAACATCAATACTACTCAGGCTCTTGCTTTGAGTCGTAACTGTGGTGTTACCACTGATCTCACCACTTGCAAACACAGTATGTAACTAAACTCTATATTTCATTTTTTGACTTATTGGTAACTTCTTTGTATGATTGTGTCGGATTTTTTTATTGGTGTTGTGTGTCAAATAATTGAAACAGTTTTCTAGATCTAGTGAGAAAAGGGGAACCAGAAATTAAGAATTGAATCGATTTGTTTCATTTATGTACCATTGCTTAGTTGTATTTGGATTTCTCCTAGAAAAAAAAAGTTATATTCAGATTTTTTTTTTTAAATGATATTTTGAAACACAAATATTTGACAATAAATTTGGATAATACAGTTTAGATATGTGTTTAATTATGTTTAGTGAATACGGTTGTTACTTTAGGACCCATATTTATAAAGTAAATTTTGTATTTAGTTTTTTGACCAAGTATATTTAATTTCTTAATAAATATGTTCTAAGAACTTCTATTATGATTGGGGTTTCACCTATTTAATACAAGCTAAATATTAGACACTTCATTGTTAAATAAAATTTTGGATGTCTAATTGCTTAAGAGTGTGGTGGTTATGGAAATCGGCCCCACTGCATTATCATCGTTGATACACTTTTTTTCCCATTAATTTGCTCCATCTGATTTAAGGCTAAGATGTTACAGAAAAACATTGCCATCAGTCTCATAAAAAACATCAAATGTTTGGTGGAGTAATACACGTGAAAGCATTAATTTTTATTCATCATACACATTTATTAACCTTTACCTTTTTTGTTTGAATAATTTCAGATGGGTCAGCTCCAGCTCCAACTTCCGGCGGGTCCCCACCGGGTAAGAAGCTTCTTCACACCCTCCTCAACTTGATTTTCCCTTCTTTCGTTGAAGCTGACATTACAAATGCATTCACACTTGCATCAATCATGAATGAATTATTTAACGTGAATAGCATCTTGTTAATTTGACTTTTCAATTCAATCGATAAAAGAATCAAAATCAACTTTTAATTTTGTCTTTGAGCTATTATTAATCTATCAATTAGTCTTTCGGTTGCTTTAAAATTTAAGAGAGATCATAAGAGATTCTGGGCCTCTTTGTTTTAGATTTTTTGACAAAAAATCTATTTTTTATTTAAAAAAATCACTTTCTTATTTTTGTAGTATTTGTTTTAGATTTTTAAAAAATCTATTTTGCTAAAAAAATCATATTTAGCCTCAAAAAGAAAAGCTATTTCAAGTAACTTTTCCAAAATCTTTTTTTTTTTAAAGATAAGAAACTCAGGTGTAAGAGTTTCAAATCTTAAAAAAAATGATTTTTATGATAGTAAACAAACATAAATAGCTTTAGATTTTTAAAAAAATCTCTAAATAAAAATCTCTAGATTCTTTCAAATCAAAATATATATTTTTTTAAAGCTAAAACAAACGCACCCTAAAAAGTTATTTCAAGTAGCTTTTTCAAAATCTATTTTTTTCTAAACATAAGGAATTCATATGTAAGAGCTTCAAATCTTAAAATAAAATGATTTTTATGATAGTAAACAAACATAAATAGCTTTAGATTTTTTTTTAAAAATCTCTAAATAAAAATCTCTAGATTCTTTCAATTCAAAATCTATTTTTTTAAAGCTGAAACAAACACACTCTCTATAATAATGAGCCTTGTTATCAAAAGAGATTATATAATGAGGTAATAATAACGGGTCTTGTTAACAAAGGTCTTTTTTTTTGTTACATTAACAAAGGTCTCTGGATACTCTTTAAACATTTTAAATTAAAAAGTTTTAAAGAAAATCAAATATTATATTTTACAATGCATTCAATACATATGCTGTATAAAACTATTTATACTGCTTAAAAAGTGATCTGGTAACACTCGTTAATGTTTTCCACAATTTTGAGACCAACATGATGAATTGAAATTAGTGTAAGAACTACTAATAGAGATCAAATTTGAGAGGGAATAGTAGTTGAGGGACAAAATAGATGATTTATTAAAAAAAATCTGAAAATTTGTTGTGTGAAAATATCATAAAAGAAACAATTCGAGTAATGTTTTTGCCTTGAGAAAATAGAATACTCTTTCTTTTTTGTGCAATATAAAATAGAATACTCTAAGATTAATGACCAAAAATGGAAGTAGGTTAAAAAAACTATAAACTTTAGATGATGGGCTAAGATATCTCTAATGATGATGTCTTTACCATTTTCGACGTACATATATGAACCGTTGCCATACAGAAGAAGATATTTACCCCTTAGAATTAGGAAAATACCTAAAAAAAATCCCAAATTTTAAAACAATAAAATTTCAATAGAGTGAACAATTATATTGGACTTAACTTATCATTGATAGCTTTTGAATTTCATAAACAATATTTCATACCGGCGTTATCATTATCATTGGTTTTTGAAGGAATCATTATCATTGTTTTCTATTCACATAACTTTTGATTTTTCAGTTTTGACTTATTAACTTATGAAGTTTTATTTTCAAAAAAAAACTTATGAAGGATTTCAAAAACTTCAAATTTGCATTTGCTTGTGTGATAATGATTTCGTGAATATTTTATATTTTTACTTGGACCCCAACCAACCTGGTTTAATCAGAAAATCCGAATGTTGGGCACACACCTTTCGGAAGTTTGCATGTGTATCGCAATATTCATACCTACAATACATTAAATATAATTGATATGCATTGAACCAACGCCAATATTGTTAGATTAGATAACATGGTCCAAAATATATCAATTATGTGTGTGAGTTTTAAGTAATATTTGTAACTTATGCACCCAATTCCATTCTATTTTTTTTTATTGAACCAACAACAATACATGTATAATCGATTTCCTAGTGAAGTACATCTAATCATGTATCATAAATCGTTGAAGCTACCAATTGTCAATTATTGTTGCAATTTCTAACCTCACAAACTTGCAATTCACCATGCAGCTACAACAGGTCGTGATAAAGGAGCTGCAGGCAGAGTCTCATTCACTGGATTCTCTTTTATACTCTTATTGGCATCCATGATGTTCAATTAGAAAAGTGGCTCTTTTTTTTTTTGGTACATGAAAAGTGGCTCTTATTACCCTTCTTAAACCTCTACTGTATTTATTTAATTTATCTATGTAATTTCATACATTGATTGGCTACTGATCTATTTGAGAGTGCGTTTACTTTTTCTTCTTCGATTATTTTTAGTGAACTCTGATTCAATTTCGGTAAAAAAAAATCTTATTTAGTGAAAGTGCGTTATTTTTGTGTTGATAAATCTATTTGTGGTGCTTTTGATAGCACCGTTTGTAATAGAGATGATGTGGATTCGCGTTCTTATTGGTGTTATTATTAATTTATTATTTTTTTTGCACAAGCTAAAAATTATTAATTTATTATTACCACAAACTATTCTTGAATTTTCTTTTAGGACTAATAGATAGACTACTGAAACGGTGTGAATTTGTTTAAATTATTTCAAAATGAGTTGCCAAACGCATACAAAATTGAAAACGTTGTAATAATAAGTGCTTTTAATTAGAGGAATGGCAGGGTGCTTGATGAAAACAAAAAACCAATATACTATATAATTTATAGGTTTAATTACAGTTTTGGCCTTCTAAATGATCTTATAGCTTTGTATTGGATGCAACTATATATGCATGGTGTAAAAATTGAATCAACCATCAAATGCACCTAAATATCCATATGACACCAATTAAGTTGATTTTTTTCTTTTCATGTTTGCATCCAAACCCAACCATACTAACCAAATTCGATCTCTATTGATTCTAATATCGGTTTGACAAAATTAAGATTAATCATATGAAATTTGAACGAAACCATTATGTTTTATTATTATTTCATTTATTTTACACTTACATTAGTTTTTTTACACTAATTTTTTGGTATATTAAGGTATCATCCGCACACAACTCAGGAGACTAATCATCTCGAGGTAATTGAGATGCATTTAAGATTTGTTTTTAAAGAGAATGAGAGAGTTTTGGAGGGATGAGATTAGAGGGAAAAAATAGAGAAATCGTTCAAATTTTTTGACAGGGTGGTTTTATAGAGAATGATAATTAATACATATAATAATGTATTTTTAACTCTGAAAGTATTATTTTTTTTAAGAAGAAACTTTGAAACTATTATAACAACATAGATTGGATTTGAAAAACTTGCATGACCTCCCAAAACCCTCCAAACTCCACCTTCAATACAATTTGTTAGTTCTTTTAAATTAGGAGATTTTGTATTAGGAAAAAAAAAATTAAACTCCCCAAAACCCTCCACCCTCATAGCCCCCATTATTTTCACTTTTTCCTTCCTTTTTTGCAACCCCTCCCCACCCCTCCCTCAAAACTCATAAATAGAGCCTTAACGAATTGGCCTCACTCAACAAAAGTTTTTCCATACATACCAACCACCGAAGGTTGAATCTTGAACCAAATATTTTTTTGGTCAAATACCTCTTTTAGTCCTTATAGTTTAATAGAATTCTCAAGTTAGTCCTTTAAGTTTCAAATAGGTCCTTTTAGTTGATAAACTATTTTACCGCTACTCTTGCTGTCAGTCTCCGTTTAACTGATGCTGATGTGGACATTAAGTTGCTGACTTGGATCAAAATTATAGGTTTCAAAGGCTCCAGGTAGTCAGAACATTGTGTTTAATGGTCACAAATGATCATTTATAGGGCTAGAAATGCAGCTATTAACAACGAGAACGGTTTTTCTAGCCCTATAAACGATCATTTGAGATCATTAAACATAGCGTTTTGACACCCTGGAGACTTAAAGCGCAGCGTTTTGATCCAAGTCAACAACTTAACAATAAATCGGCATCAATTAAACAGAGACTAACAACAGGGGTAACAGTGAAATAATTTATCAGCTAAAAAACATATTTAAAACTTTTGAAAGTTAAAGAACTAACTTGATAATTTTGTCAAACTAAAAGGACCAAAAATATTATTTGACTTTTTTTAACAATTATACGTTACTTTTAACTAATTAAGAGAGATGTATAACGTTATGAAAATAATTAAATTATGTATGGCCTATAAATATTTTAGAAAAGATAGTAAAAGATAAAAGAATTATTTCTTTTATCTTTTGATTAGAAAGGGAGAACCCTAAAGTATTTCTTTAATACACGTGATCACATTACGTACTATGTTTTAAAATGAGTGTTTTTAAGGTTTTTGCACACATATTAAGAAATGCAAAAAAAATTGTCAAAAGACATAACCATTTTACTAAACTGCCCATAATAACTATTGGTGTATTTCCCATAAAAGTAGAATATAGGACTTTGAAAGAAGTGTACACAACATTAATAAGATGGCATAATTGTAAATGTTTACAAACATGACATTCATTTTGAAATAAATTATTTTTACTAAAAATACATTAAACGTAGGGAGTAATAAATTATGTGAAATGCTACTTATATAGAATTGCAATTTTGCGAAAAAGAATTGCTACTTTCTGCGAAAAAATTTGTCCCAACATCGTCACGATCCTTTTTGATTACTTATCTCACCTTCACCTCTTTATTTTGCAACCCCCAAGTATTCCATCAAGTCCTAAATCTAACGGTTTAACACAATTCGTGAAGCATTCTTTCTTGATAAATTCTTTCCCTTGAAATAGCATAGCTCTTTGCGAAAACATAGCGAACCTATTAAAATTTTCCAACTTAACCTCCCCTCGATGTTGAAAGTTTGACCAAAATATTTACAAAACAACGCATATGCATTTTGTGAATGAAAAATGCTAAACATCCATATCTCAAAATTTATTCGACTTAATTGAAATACTAGGAAATATAGATGCCACTTGCCATTAAAATTAGAATTTAAAATCAAATAAACTTGTCAGCGAAAAAGGTTAACTGGTGAGTAATGAGTCTTTATCACTCCAACTTTGCTATTTTTCCTCAAAAAAAAATCAATTCTATTTTAAGTTCTAATGAAAAGATTTATAATAGGAGAATCTTAATTACCTTGTAAGCACTATCAAATTCTTTTAATGTATTACTATATCAATTAGTAGAACTTATGAAATAAACCCAAATATAGAAAACAACAACCACAGCCAGTGATCATAACTCGTGTTTATTCCACACTCAAGAGAATTTGCATAAACAACACAATACTCCAACCAAACTTGGAAAACACAAAGCATTAAAACGTAAATTTTTCATTAATTACTACTACTATTAACCAAACTGGGCTGCAGCTGCAATAGACATGAGAAAGCACGCAGTGAAAAGGAAGCAGAAACCAAAGAGAAATGTAACAACCCACAGCATCATGATAAAGCGGAACACAATGTTACTCTGATGGATGCCAAGAGAGGTGACAAGTTGTTGGAGGAGACCATAGGCGAAGGTACTTGACATGAAACATATGAATGAATACTAGAGGGATGAGATAAAACCATGGTTAAGGAAGAGAAAAAAAAGACGAACAATTTATGCATTCTTCTCATAAAGACAATCATATATGAGAGGAAAAAAGTCAAATAATATTTGTTCTAGAAACTCAAAAGTTTTAATTGCAGCGATTTTGTTGAAAGATGTGGTTTATCTTCATATTAACATTGCTTGAGAAGTTCTTCATATTGAGTTGTTGCAAGAGCACCTTTAAGAAATCAACAAGTTTCCTTGATTTGTAAAATCATCATCTTTAATAAGAGATCATTCTCCACTTCATTGATTATGTTATAAAACGTATGTTTGACTTTGTTCTGGTATTTGTATTTACTGACAAAAACAAAATACCACGATACATATAATTAACAAAATACATTAGTATGCTCGTTTGAACTAAGATATGATACCGATTCAAGCGGTTTATCATTTTCTTTTCATCAGGAGAGAATGATTTTTTTTTTAATTCAGGACCGATTCGATTAGACTTTTTTTTTAGAATTTAATTCCGGACCGATTCAAGTAGATTTTATTTTAGAGAGAATGATCTAATAATTCAGAGTTATGTAAAATACGAAAAATAAGAGAAAAAGAAAAGTGTGGATCTATCTAGAAGAAACCTGCAAGCAAGACAAAAAAAAAAACAGGGAAAGAAAAACACCTACCCCCAAAAATGCATCTTCTGAGTTCATGTATAAACAAACACAAATAAGTTCCAGTAAAATGGCATTTCTAAGGTCAATAGCAACAACAGCAACTGCTATTTCAACCTTAGCTTTTTCTTCTTCTTTCTCTCACTCTCACCAATCTCCAAACACTGCCTTATCTTCCACCCCCAAATCCAATAAGCCCTTAAGCCTCGTCAAAACATTCGCTACCTCTCCTTCACCTCTCTTAATGGACCAAAACTCTCAGGTGCCTTGATTATTCGTTATTCCTCTCTAATTTCACTCTTAATTACTTAATTAATGTCTCTAATCGTTTTTTATTTTATTTTCTTTCTTTCAGACACAAACCGATCATGATTTGTTGCCTGAGTTACTGGTTAGTTTTAATTAATTCTAATTTCAAATTTTTTGTTTAGGTTGTTTAGCTATGCTAGATTAAATTCTTAGCTAATATATAATTTTTTATGTTGTAGACGGAGTATATGGTGGATATGAAATGTGAAGGTTGTGTTAACGCGGTTAAGAATAAGCTTCAAACCATTCATGGTACGTGTTTTTTGTTTTAGTTTAACTGCTTATACCTGCTTATGTGGTACTTTAGTTATTCGGTGAACCTAAGAAGTGATATTTTTTTTTTCTTCTTATAATAGGGACCGGAGGGAGTATTATTTAAGCTATTAGACATTGTTTGGTTAAACAATTTAATTTGCAGCTTATACCTTATAGCATAAGCGAATATCTTATAACCTTGTTATGAATAAGCTATTTCTATTACACTGGATAAAATAAAGTTAAAATTGTTTATGTAAAAGCTGTAAGTTGTTTTATAAGCTATCTTGGAGAACTTGTGAAAATAAGCTGAAACAGCTTATGAACATGTCATAAGTTCTCTCAAACAGTCTCACATATGTGTATCTGTGTATGATAGTAGATAAGTTCAAATAAACCGATCCAAATAGACCCTAACTTCTACTTTCAACGTGCTTGGGATCATTAAAAACATTGAACTGAATTTTATTTATTTGATTTGATTTGATCCACAAATCATACTCATTCATTAAAAGTGAAATATGATTTTGAGAAGATTTCCTCATTTAACAAATGATTTTAATTTTTATATGATATTAGTTCCTGTTTATAACTGGCCAAACACATTAAGATCATTTTTAAGGTCCCTGAGATTTTCATATTTGTGCTTTTTTCATTGTTTCCCATCTTTTATAGGAATCAAGAATGTGGAGGTGGATTTGAGCAATCAGGTTGTTAGGATTCTTGGTTCAACACCGGTAAAAACCATGAGTGAAGCTTTAGAGCAGACTGGTAAAAAAGCTCGATTAATTGGACAAGGAGTGCCAGAAGGTTCACCATTCTTTTTTCTTTTTTTGCTTTATCTTGATTTCTGGTTACAAATTCTATGATAGTAATCTTAATTTATGGATGAATTTTGAGTATGACCATTCATTGTCTTGTTTGGCTTGCTCATGAGATTGCAATTTCTGCCAAATTGAAGGTTAGGACTGTAGTTTAAGGCTGGCCTCAGATATTTTAATTCTTAAATTTTATTTTTTGCATGACAATTGGAGTATAATATTGACAAGTGTGAGTATATTAGTCTGTTCACTGTGACCACGGTCTCACTGATGCATATCTTGTATAAAAAAAATTACTTTTAAACTGAGTTTGTATTTCACACGCTCCTTTAAACAGCATCTCTGCACGATATTTATTTTCCCAGCATCATTTTATGCATGTCACATGGAAATTCTTTTAGTGATCCACACTATCAGTCAGACATGTTTTCTTTTAGTTCAGAAGATTGAGCAATTTTCTTCAGCGCCTAATGAAGGTTTATACTTTATATTATTATGAAGGAATATCAAATAGATCACATTGCACCTCTCATTAACATTGGAAGTGTTCCTGGTGCTACATTATCATCAAACCTGGTTTCCTTTTTCATTTGTCTTAGCTTATTGTTTTGATTCCATTGTCTAACAAACACAATATACCCATCAGAGGCTATGACCCTTAGGTTCAACAGTTTTTGAATAATTTTCCACGGATCTAATATTTTTAATGTTTGCTATACCCTGTACTGTTATAGAGACTTAATGACATTATTTCTTTTGGTAAACGAATGACAGTTTGGTGATTGGAAATCATCTTATCTGGGATACTGTTGTGTTTCTATTATTTATTTCTAGCCTGCACCATCCTTATTCTTTGTTAGTCTCTATTTATTTCGTGGTACATCAGTTTCTTTTTACTGAAGCAGTTGAAGACCTAATGTAGAATTTTTTTTATACTTGTGATCAATTGCTAGTAATAATAGAGTAGACATAAGGAAAACTAGATTGCTATTGCTATTTTCTTCAAGCCCTTGAACATTTGATAGTATTAATTTTCTTGGAATCTAATTGTTCTTCAATGAATGTGACCTATTGGGTGTTTTTATTATACAATGAAAGAAATTGCTTGGTTTTTCACAGCTGGCAGCATAGTTTGTCAGAAAAATAGAGTTACAAATTAATGTGGTATTCAACTCATGAACTTAACGATGATTTGTCCATTCGCCTATCCTAATCTCAACATGTTTCCCCCTCTGTTGTTATAGGAACTTGTTTATATGCATGCTCTCGTTATTGACCTAATATGACATGAGCTTATTTTTGCTTTGACTGCAGTAGATTCTAGATGATCTATCAATTTTCGTTCTCCTCTAAATATCTGTTTAGTTGCATGATGTGTCTTGATTTTGTTGCATTTATTTATTGTTGTAACACTCGTCAAACAACTCAAATTCAATTAATTGTTTTCATGGTTTCAGGCGTCTTATACTCCTATCAGTACTGATTTCACCGGATCTTTCTATTGCTTTACAGACTTCTTAATATCGGCAGCTGTCTCTGAATTCAAAGGTCCTGAAATTTTTGGTGTTGTTCGCATGGCTCAAGTAAATATGGAACTAGCTAGAATTGAAGCAAACTTCAGTGGGCTCTCACCAGGGAAACATTCTTGGTCTATTAATGAGTTTGGTGATTTGACTAGAGGTGCAGCAAGCACCGGTAAAATGTTCAACCCATTAAACGAGGAAAACACTAAAGAGGTTTGCTTTTTCTATACCATCTGGACGACTTCTGTTTTGCCGTAAAAAGTTGCTTTTAAGGATTGATGTCTGCTATAAATGTTATTTATAAACACTAAAATGGATAGGAGATTTATAAAATTGCAGAAAGTGAAACTTTTAAATCATGAAGGATATTTTGAAAATTTCATATGATGTATTAACGTTTTAAACTTCTGATTTTGTTGAGTTGGGTGTATTTGGTTTTAGTTTTAATGGTTGAAATTGATATTTTGGCATTTATTAGTTTATTAACCTTCTCTAATTAAGGGTGATAAAGTTTGTGATACAAAATCAATTCAAAATCAATTTTCTAAAATGAGTTTAAAATCAGGGAGTTAGTTCATAAGTTATCGTTAACAATGTCAAACACAACTTATGGAGGTTGCTTGATTGGATCTTCAGCCACTTGGTGACCTGGGAACACTAGATGTGAACGATAAGGGTGAGGCCTTCTACACTGGGGTCAAAGAAAAGCTGAGAGTGGCTGATCTTATTGGACGAGCTGTTGTTGTATATGCAACTGAAGATAAATCAGAACATGGTATAGCTGCTGCAGTGGTTGCTAGAAGTGCAGCAGTGGGTGAGAACTACAAAAAGCTTTGTACATGTGATGGCACCACCATATGGGAGGCAAGTGACGCAGATTTTGTTCCTAGCAAGTTCTGATGAATTAATTTACGGAAAACAGAACATTGTAATTTATTTGTCTTACTGTGGCTCTCCAGCATTTCAAATCTGGAGAAGCTCTTGTATTTGTATACCATTTTGAAAACAATGTGTCTGTCTGTCATACTTGTTACATAAATTATAGTTATTTTTTGGACTGCATGCTATTTAAGATAGCATATTCAGCTCCCTCCATTTCTTTACTATTGCTGATGTTTTAGAATTTAGTTGATTCAAAATTATTTGGTAGCAAGGATACGTATTTGTTTCGATGTGTTGCAACAAGATTCTCTGTGAATGAGAAATTGATCTTTGGTATTTCTCAATTACTTAGGAATAGTCTAGACCACATTCCCTGGCTTAACATTTCTTGTGCTCCAGCAGTTAAAAGTTGTGATCAATTCCAAGAACATATAAAATATTGGACATTAGTTTTACACCAAAGGAAATTTTAATTGCAATTGTTCCAATGCCATCTTCAATTCCAACTTTGGAAATGGCAGTTTTGTTGAGCTCTTTTAAAAGATCTTGATTTTTATAAGTCATGGTTTGTGCAATCACCGTAAATAAGTTATGCTTTTGAGAATTTGTTGGTTGTAAAAGATGGCATTGAAATAGTTATTCCTCCTCCTCTTAATCATCAACAATGATAACGTTATCTTGCTGTTTATGAGACTCGCATACCTAGAGACCCAAATGTTGAAAGAACCGTGAGCCATCAGCTATGAAAGCCATCTTTTGGTTAACAAATTAAACATTAAAACATATAAAGTGAAAGGCAATAATAGTGACCTGTCATATTCACCCTATTGTTAAGGAATAACGCAACATTAACAAGACCTTCTTTGATATGTGGTCTTAGAATTTGGGTTTTTCAAATAAGTTCACACGCTCAACACTATTGATGTGTGGATCATGCAGTGGATGATCTAGTCCACATGTTCTTTACTATTTTAAGATTTGAATTATTTTAAATACATCTCTCGCATTCAGCAATATTTTACTTGATGCGTGGATGATATATGGTGAGTGAGCATTGCAGTTTTTCCCAATGAGTTATAGAAACCATAAGAAGGAGCAAGACATAATAATAAAAAATGAAAATTACATACAACAAATCATCCAAAGCAAAATCTCTATCCAATAATCTCTCCTGTTTTTAGTCATTTTGTAAAAAGTCTTTGCTCTGCGTAGCATTACAATTAGGTTGCCAAAGAAGGCAATAATTCTTCTTTCTTGGCCATTTCTAACAGTGCAACAGCCACCAGAACCTTGCAATCTGCTGTTGTGCGCCAAAGGCTCTTGTATGGTACCACACGCACCTTAATCAGCTCCCCATGTTCACGAAGGCCAGTCTCTTTACCTTGGAGATGTGTGATGATCTCTTTATCAACACGCTTTCTGCAGAGAAAGATACTGATCTCTTCGTCACATCCTCCCTAATAACACCGAAAAAGAAAAAGAATAAGAAAAGCAATATGCACCAATTTTGACAGCTAAATGTATAATATGAGACTAGCTGTGAGATAATTTCAACAATTTAAAAGTGTAGCTGTTAAATATTTTAGTAATCAATTCATTTGATTTAGACCTTGCTTAAATCTAGAATGTAAATTTCAATAAATTCATGGGTCAATGAAGATTTATATGCAATTCTTCATGGTTTACCAATTAGTACTCAGATCAGCCTAAAACGACCAGAAGTTTAACTGCATGCTCATTGATTGTTAAATGTAAACCAACAATATCATATACTAAACTATACTCATATTTACTGTGCAGAAGTATTGCAATGCATAAGACATGATCTTATTAGTTTTTTTATTTAAAAAAAAACACACGCACAACTATAAGCAGAGCATAGATCATGAAATTCGCAAAAACAAAGAATGCAACAAGGTTCTCATGCAAAAAGCTCAATATATATACAGGAGAGGGAAAAACTGTGCTTCCAGTTGAAGAGTCCAGGAAAGAAGTGAGGTCAATCATGTCTTCTACATTTAGCTTGATGCCTGTCTCTTCTTCAACCTGTCAGAGTCACAACTTCACAAAGTCATGAATAGTATTGTGAATGTTGTTATTTCAACAAGGCAAATAAATATGTTTGTCTTGCAACTAAAAGGCCATTAGTGATGCAAATGAAATATGCACTTTCATACTGCTAGAAAGAGTAAGATAGAAACAGACCTCCCGAACTGCTGTGCCTACAATATCACCCTTGTCATCGTCCAACATTCCAGCAGGCAATTCCAGAATAATTCTTCCCACAGGAACTCTTGCCTTATAAATAAGAATATTCAGCATAAGAATAGGCATGAAATGAAATTCCATATATAATTGGTTTGTTGAACATGAAGAAAATATTATGGCTGTACAATAGCATGTAAATACAGTGCATATTATAATATTAGTCCTTTGTATTTATTGTATATCAGTGTGCATGCGGTACACATGGATTCATTTACTTATTGTTTTTTTCTTTCTCAACATAATATCTAATGAGAGGCAACTCTGATCCATGAAACTCGGTGGACTAACCACCCACCGGTGAAATTTTATCACTTGATCCTGTTTCTTACCTCAGCCTTTATTTCCCCAACCCTATTTGGCTGCTGCAACTACCAGCCACCTATGATGACTTCTTGATATAGTTTGAAGAATGTCATCCATCGAGGCTGACTATCACATAAGCTGACTATCACCATTCAACCATCACAGAGCATATTTTATTTACTTGGTTGTATACCTCGAAAAATATCATTAAAGGCAGTGATCATCATAGTAGTGCTCAGCTGGGATACCCACCTCTGAGTATTGTATGTATATTCATTACTTCATTAGGGTAACGTTAACTGCCAGAAAAGCAATAAACAAAATGATGATACCAAGTCAAGAACAAAATCCTAATATAGAGACATGACAACGGCTTGTTGTGAGCTGATATGCCTAACATAGTTACTGTAGGAGCTTTGATTTAAGAAGGTTGTGCAGATCACACTAATTAAGAGAGGACTAAGCAAAGTGAGATAGATTACCAATTCATTATAGAGATCATTTCATCTAAAAACATAATCACTGGTCTTATTATTTTAAATGATCAATTACCAGATGATTTCACCATATATATATATATATATATAACAAACTTGGTGTATATGATCTATATGTTTTAGTTTGACAGGGAAGTATTAGAAATAATGTACATTTTTTTATAGCAGAAATAATGTACATATGTTGATAGGGTAGTTATAATAATACAGTAACGTTAACATTAATCTCATTTATTGTGATACATTCGCAAACACAATAAAGCGCTGCTATGAAGAACACACAGATTCAGTCACATGCGTACTCATCTTTATCTTTCTCAACAAGCATTGAAAGAACATTGCAAGAATCCAACATATACCTGTTCAGTAAGAACAGCATAAGTCTCACCCTCTGATTCCAAAAGTATCAGCATAGCCACAGCTGGTCCTCTTGCAAATACAATACCTGGAACCTGATCATGATTTACTTTACTATAAAAAGAAAGAAATCAGCATTAGGCGTACTAAACGTAGATAAATAAACTAATAAATATATGGTATAAGAAAGACCCAATGTCTATCACATCCTGGGTTCCGAGGATTTTGGATACATATATAATAGACATCTCAAATCCCTCATGACTTCTAAACAGAAAAATATGAGTGGGCATGTGATGCCCTTTCAGCGTATGGAAATCACATGTCCAGCACATGTGATGCTCTTCGTATGACATGTAAAATTTCTAAGTGCAACAGGAAGCACCAGACATTCCTGATTGTACTAAACATGGGAATCCTAAATATTCATGCATTGACTTATATCCAGGACGCTTTGAAAGGTAAGATAAATATGAATCAAATTTTTCCTGAGGAATTCACTCTTTATATTGTAGCACAGCAATAACCAAATAACTAAGCAGGGTTATACTAAAGCACAACGGGAAAGAACAAGAACCAATTCCACCAATCAACACCTTTATTTAAATAACTGTTTTTTTAGATTGCCAAATGTTAGTGGTTAATTTGTTAGGGAGAGGGGAAAATGTTAGTAGCAGGGATTGAACTCGGAACCTCCTAGATAAAACTACTTTGGTGCCCCAACACATACCACTTGGCCACTCCTTTGGGAAACTTTTATTCAAACAATAACAACAATAACCTTAGTCATTGTTCGAATAATGTTGGGAGAGTCGGATAGGCCAATGTGTACGCAGACACGGTTCTTAGCTCAGTGATGTAATTAAGACATGAAAATCCCTCAACAGACTAATAATGAAAACATGTTATGCATATCATAGGAAACCTTGTTCCCTGTTTCTTTGTCAATAATCTCAGCTTTGAACTTGAGAAATCCAATGCGCTTTCCAAACATGTCTACTCCCT
>Ga0315913_1004521_pt1 | contig 16834 bp, 12 predicted proteins | sample MpolsnodulesMG_FD_207736 | JGI IMG/M metagenome (GOLD analysis project Ga0315913, IMG submission 207736) | Medicago polymorpha root nodule microbial communities from Los Angeles, California, United States - small nodules | ecosystem: Host-associated > Plants > Roots > Nodule | place: USA... | reverse complement strand
AAAACAACTTTTGTGATTGTGAGGTTAACTCAGTTGATAGGAACAATGCATAATATATGTAAGGTCCGGGGTTCAAACCCCGGCCACCACCGAAAAAACAAAATCACTTTTGTCCTCATGAGATTAGTTCAGTTAATAAGGACAATGCATAATATATGTAAGGTTTGAGGTTCGAACCCTGACCACCACAAAAAAACAAAACCACTTTTCACTACCAAAAAATGTTAAGTTGTTATTTTTTTAGATAAAAGTTAAATTATTGATTGACTATCTTTTTCATCAAGTATTTTTTTTTTTTTTTTACTTTTCACTTTGAGTTAATTGTAGATTTTGGGAAGAAAAAAATCCCTTCTGATAATTATGAGTAAAATTTACCTTAACATAAGTGTGAAATTTCATTTTTTGTAGGAAAACCTTAAAAATAATAATAAACCATTGTGAATAATCGTTCTTTAATGTATTATATCAAATTGTTTCCAAAACTCGTTGCTTTTAATAGTTTGCATCATATATATTGTAAATTTTGGTAAAATAGTTCATCAAATTATCTCTTAATCTTTTGCATTATAAATGATTTTTTATTCTAATTTCTTCTAACTGTAATTTTTTTTTCGAGAAGAAATGAATATTTCTGTAATGTTTTGCAAATTAACAAAATTGTCATTTGATGTTGTTGAAATTCAAAATAGATAGTGATGACATGAAAAGTTCTTTGTAATTGCATTCAATACACATAGTGGACTATACGTCATTTTTAAACTATACGTTGGTTGATTGATAAAAAAACATGCATCACCGTCTCAAATAACGGAAAACGGATATGTCAATTTAAAGAGATAAAAACACAAGTTTTTTTTTTCGATCTTTCTTTTTTGTCACACTTCTTCTTTTTCAATTTTATTTTCTCCGCATTTTCATCACACTTCTCTCTCCTTTACATACTTAAAGGTATAATTTCTAACCAACAAATTCAAGGAATTAATTTCTTTCGATTGAAAATAAATCGAAATCTCATAACTAGGTTATTTTTCATTTATTCACCTTCGAAATATATGAGTTTGTACCTCTTCAAAAAGAGCATTATATATGGTATACATTTCAGTCTTACATGTAATATGCCAAAAAGAGTCAGTCATGCATAATTTAAGAATCGTTGCTTTATCGATAAACCAACAACTACCGACAATGTTCTTTTGTTTGTACGCCTAAGTTTGTTTCAAGAAGAAGGAATATAAACAAATCCGTATATTATATCTTCAAATTTGAGTTTGGAAATTGAAAAGACAAACTTATTTTCAGACCTTCTTTTATATAATGGAAATTGAAAATTATAGGATAAAAATCAACAATTCAGAGTACAACATTTATAAATAAAGACAACACCACTATATGATATCATGTATGTAGTACTCAATGAGAGGAACCAACAAAATGCTCAATTCAAAACCATGTTGATATTAAGATTTATGGACAATATATAGCAATTAGTTTTCTATCGACTTTTTCTCTCAAAATCATACACTATATACTTGATTGTATACTTGAGAAATCAAGTTTAGTATTAGCTTACTTGTCTAGCAATTAAACAGTTCAATGCTGGTTTCATACACATTTAGCCACATGAATATTATAAACAATTGATTAGCATAGTTTATAGGAGTTAGTTATTGACAGCTCAGAGTTAGTTAGATTTTCATCTCCTATATATAGAATACTTGTAACAAACTCCATTAAATTCAATATACAAGTTCTTCTTTGTTCAGTTTTATCCCTTTTCTCTTTGAGTTTTCAGCGTTTTCTTCATCCTTTATCATTATGATGATGAACTTCATGACTTGATAACTCCTTAGTCACTATATAGTTATCTTATTAAAGGTGCATTTCTTCTTCTTTTTTTTTTGGTAAAGTAGGCTAGTGATTAGAATTTCATCCTTTAAGGTGAATAAATGAGGAAACTTGGATTCGAACCCTGCCCCTGCATAGTGCAATGTCCCTACCAACTGAGCTACGCTCACGGAGACAAAAATAGCATTGTCGTGTATTTAAAGGAATGCGATCAGTGAGGTCCATGCTTTATTTCATAAGCCATACAATATGATAAGAGATTAATTTCATATGGCCACTGAATACAATTGTAGGCCAATCCCCCATCAACAAGGTATGGCAGCAACAAAATAAATTACTCAAATTCAATTTTTACTTGCTTGGTGACCCTATCGTGAACCCTTTTGAAAAAGCTCCAGAAGAAAAAGAAGGATAAATAAAGATAAACAAATTACATAATTCTTCTCTGCTTTCATTCATTTGTTTCTAAACGATTACCACCATTTGTGTATACCATAAAAACGATGAATAGCAAAAGTAGAGAATATTCATATACAATGGAAATATCAACACTATCTATAAACTTGAGATAAAATGTGCTAATGTGTATTATCAAAATCCTTAGGTCAACTTTGTAGTTTTGTAACTCTGCCGCGATGCGACATTTCACAGCATCAACAACCTCTTCAACCTGTAAACCACATGTACCAACAAGCAACCATGTTTAAATGATCAATACATATCAAAACCTTTGACAAATTATCATATGGTTTTTCATCAGATGCAAAATTCATGTCATACAAAGTACAGGTGAACACAATTAAGTATTATACATCCAAACTCGTCGCTTATTCCCCTCTCAATGATAATTATTAGTTCTATTACGTTGGTGATTAGACTTTATATACAAAATACTCTTAAGTGAGATTGATGTTGTTTAAGGTGCATAATGAAATACTAACAAAAAATGGATAGAAGTAATATTTCAAAATCATTACCACTGAGCCAGTCTTTCTCCCAAATTTCTTTACGTATCGAATGGGAAGGTCAGGCCCAGAAATCAGCCGAGGCTTTGCATCAAGATATCGACCACTCTCCTCAACGACCAAATTGGTGTACAAGAAAAGAACAAACTTAGACAATTTCCACGAGTTAGTCAAAGAGATACATGAAAGCGTAAAGAGGTAAACCAGATTTTAACGCCAACACCGGGAAAATCCACCCCTTGTTCAACCGTAACCAGTCTCCTGGTTTTCCTAACAGAAGCATTGATTGTGTATAGATAAGTGGTTGAAATGACATCAAATTAATAACCTATGTGGATAAGACCTTAGAGCAGCTTTGAGCAAACCACGGGCATCTTCAGATGAATATGGCGTCAAAACTTTCAATCCGGGGTACAAGCCAGAATAACGTTGTTTATAAGCCAAGATGATGAAAGGTCTGTTTATAAGCCCTTCGGTAAATACCTACCGAACGTTGTTTTCTAGCCGTTTTGAGCAAATAGGGAGGCCAAAAGAGAAACCATCAAAGCCAATTCATGATAGCTGAATCAGAAACAACCTTCATTGGCCCAAACCAAAAAAGTATAGGAGTATTTTAGACCCCAAGCCCTATATTTAATTGCGCGTATTTGGGCCGACCTATTTTGTCACGCCTAATTAGATTTCTGCTCTCTCCGCTGCAAATTTTGCTCGCGCCCAACATGTTTTTCTGTTGTACCCCTGCGTGGGTTAAGTCACGTTGCGTGACTTAACTCCCGCACCTTATAAGCTCTGTGTGACTTAAGTCACGCACCACTGGCATGTGCGCGAGTTAACTCACGCACGTTGGCCGGTGGTCAGAACAAATGCTTTTTGGACTGTGGTTAGTTTTTCAACATTCAATCCACACGTTTTTTACCAAATTTTACACGTTTTTTGACCACATTAATGGTGTTTATAACCTATACTACCATTCCCACTTATAAATACCCCTCCATACTTCCCTAATTCCTCACACCATATCACTTTCTCCCCCTCCTCGCTCTTTCCCTCTCTTTCTCTTCTTTTTTTTTTGTCAATAGTCTCTTTAGGGGTAAAACTAATCAAACTTCTTCAGGGTAAAATAGTGAGTAGCCGACTTAGGGAAGTGATCGACCCTTGGGATAAGTTTAAATCTGCTTTTTTTAACCCCAGAAACTTTTTACCGTGGGTAAAAAGAATTTCTTGGGGTAAAAAAAAACCAGATTTAAATTTAGCCCAATGGTTGATGATGTATTTTTCCCAAGAAAGCTGCTCACTATTTTACCCCAAGAAGATTGATCACTTTTTACCCCAAGAAGCAGAAAATAAGTATATTTAGTGAATTCGAATAAATTATTGTATGAATTATTAATAAAATGAGATATTGTTATATGCCTCAATTTTGTTCATTCCTTGTTATGTGATGGGCTAGTGTGGCTATAGCCATCTAATACCTAATTACAATGAAACACATTACATATTAAAGGACCAAATATGAGTTGGATGGTGTGTCACCACGAAAATTCTTGATCCTATGATGCAAATCTGTTTTCAAAATCCCCAAAAAATTGAATCCTTGCTCTAAATTGCAAATAAGGTTTTATTGATAAATTATGGGCTCGTGAAATCGCGCCACAATGTGCAAAAATCCTGGAATGATTCATCGATAAAATTTAAATTCACTCTTTGGCGCTCCTCAGATCGTGACACATTTTTTTTCCTAGAATAGACATGCTCAAATAAGGGTTGAAATCATGTTGAGAAATGCTCAAATCGTGGCACGATTCTTGTTATTCAAAAACTTGATTTTCTTTTATTTTTCCATATCCAAATTGTCTAAAACTACTTAAGACTTTACTAAAAGACATTAAAACGACCAAAATAACATAGTATGACAGAGTGTCATCATGTTACTGGATGAACAAGATACAAATATACTTTCCTATTAACCTTAGACGTTTTGTCCATTTCCAAAGCTCCAACATCATCCTCTAAAAGTTTCAATTGTCTAAGAAAACCATACCACCTCTCAACTATATCTACATACTCCGCTTTTTAAGAATATTCTTAATCTCAAAATACTCAAATCACCTTCTCAACTGGACACACAACCCTCATATGTTCCTTTGGTGTCCACAAAATAACCATCGTGGTGGATGACAAAATATTGACGAAGAATACGATAAAACAACAAATCACAATGTTAGTTCAATAAACTTTCTATAAAAAATGAAAGTAAAGGCATAGCATCCCAAACGAACATATAGTCAATTTGAACTACATACGTAAAGAAATTATTTTTAAGATTACCCACTATAGTTTAACACTACCCCACCATTGATAGTGAAGGATTGAAACTGAATAGACAACTATTCAGATTTATACACACTAAACATACAAAGAGAAAAACTATTCACAAATGAAAATTCTAACATTGAAATCCAGATTGAATTAAATACACTGAAACAAACCCTAGATTCGAAATCATCGAACAGGAGAATCGAAATCCAGATTCATGAGTTAAAGGACTAATCAAATGAAGCAATGTTAGAATGGATTGAAACATGAACAAGCATAGGAGAATTGAAATCCATAATTGATGATGATTTTTTTCTCAGTTTACTACCCTTTATCGAAATCCAGCTTTGATGATGATTTTCATCCCCTTCCACAATCCTTGGATTGGGAAATCTCAAATCAAGAATTGGTTTCTCACTTTGACGTCTGTATTTTTTTTTTTATTCTAGCGACATTAGTGTTACTTTGGTAAGCAAGATGCCACGTTAACATTTTTTTTGAACAAAATTGTAAAAGGGTTAATGTTGCACGCGTTTAATGAGACTAAGGATTGGATCAGAAAAAAAGATAAAGGACCTAAGTGTTGCAAATAAATAAGACAAAAGACTCTTGGAGTAATTTTACTTTTAAATTAGTAATGCCGAAAAAACAACAAAATTCACTCGCTCTCATGTGTAGAAAATGGTTTTTTGTTTTGAAGTTTAAATTTTAAAGAAAATTCATGTTGGCTATAAAAGTTGAGTGCCACGTCAATTAAGAGTTTTTATAGTTCATAATCTGAACTGAACCTAATTAATGTTTGGATTTAGTTTATAAAACCCACTTTGATAAAAATCAATTAACTATTCAAACCGTTACAACTCAATTTAAAACTCTATAAATTAATTTTAAACTAGGTATTTAACCCGTGCGTTGCACGGGTTGGATTATAACTTATATTTGAGAAAATAAAAATTGTGATAAGTATAATCACATATATTTGATTGATATATAATATATTTAAAAGTAGAGATATGATTATTTTAATATTAATTTATTCTAAAATAAGAGTATTCCTTAAATATATGAGAATTTGTATTGATTCATATAATATATTTGTGTAAATATTTTAAGGTCAAATAATATAGTTGTTGCTGAATCCTATAATATTGAATAAGTTGAATACATATATCATATTCTATCTTAATGATGCAATCATAAAAGAAAATTCTTTTATGGTATCGTAGTTGTGTAATAATATGTTGCTTGTTTTTTTTTATCATGGAATCTCATATTCTTTTCTATTAGAGTTAGAGTCATTCATACTTGATGTCAATATTACTCATGAAAAAGGTTTCAATAAGTTTAAATTAGGATATGATATGATTAATCCTTGGTGGTTTTGCCTTTTTCATCACGTGACCTAACAGTTTACTTACGTTTCTATTTCTTATTTAAGGTCTCCTATATTTATTGAAAAAGATAATCCTAATGGTGATAAATTAGCTTATTTTGAACTTTCCTATCAAACCTTCATTTTTGAAATTTTATTCTAACATTTATTGGTCCTAATTATTTTAGCCAACAGTTTGGTTTACATTCTTGTCACTTTGCTTAATTCATATTTTTGGTTGTCTATTTTTTTTCTTCCAATTGAAGTTTATATTCCCATTTTATTTAATCATATATGGAACAATAAAGGGTGATATTTTTTTTAACCTGTGCTTAATTACATTAATATTAGTGATTATTAGATGGAGTAAGAGTGAATTTTTTTTTCTAAGAGTTGCACATCTCACGGTTCTAGCTTAAACAAACATCCAAGCTTTCAAAATTCTAGAGACACATTCCTATTGCATCCAAGCTTTAATTTACTAAAATAATATATAGAAGATAGATAGATGTGTAACTTGGATCATATCCTTCAACCTTCTCTATATATTGTTTTTAGAGGCACTATTATTTATTCATCTCAATTTTCTCTCTCTTTATCTTAATTACATTATAATATGCTTATTATTATATTTATACGAAAAAATGGTAGACACTTGTCTTCACCTTTATAAAAACAGTATTTATTCATTAGTGCATGTACTAATTTTATAAATATACCCCTTATTAATACTACCAATTTGTACCAATGAATAGCCAAGAAATGAAGAGTAAAAAAGAGAAGAAAAACTATAACACCAAATTGAAGATGTATCATCCAATAGTTTCATGGAGAAAGTGGTGATAAACAACCATTTTTAATAAGCTTCTTCCTCACTATCAATGATGCAACAAAATTATAAAAAATAGAAGCATCATTTATCCTAATTCACATAAAAATAAAAATAAATCCACATACACATTAAGGAATAAAAAAAAAATATAAAAGAAAGTCCGAAAAATAGAATAACAAACATTTGAAGCTTAAATATTTGATCAATCTAAGAGTAACTTGACTCCCTATCATATCATAGAAACCAATTAATAATCAAGAAATAAGAGTAAAAATATACCTACACTATTGAATAAATTGTCATATAATTAATACCAAGAAATATTGAAAAATGGCTTCAAATCCAAATTCAACACCAAAACTCTCCGGTTTCTAGCTTTCATCTTTTGCAGCGAATCAAGACTAATACTACCACCACTACAACTCATAGTATTATTAGAATTGTGCATATTGTTATTTCCTTTCATATTTGAAGCTCTATGTCTCCTCATGTAGCCACCCAAAGCTTGTCTTATTGCAAACTCCAATCCACAAATAGAACACTCTTGTGTTTTAGGTTTTGATAATTAAGAGATGAAGAGTAAAAGTGAGTGGAAAAACAACAATACAAAATTGAAGATGAACTATCCAATTGTTACTTGAAAGTGATGATGAACAAAACTCAAAATATGATGCACAAAATCACATATTTATCCACAATGTTTTCAATGTAGAAACTAAAAATATTGAGATCATATTAGTGGTTGTATATATAATGAGTGAGTGTATGGTCATAATTAAAAAATGAGTTATGGAATAAAATAAAAAATAGTAGTTCAAAGGTTGTGATAGAAATGAATCCATACATCCATAATCCATAATAAACATGTAAAGAATGTGTGAAGGAGGTATAACGTAAAATGAAACGAAAAGCATAACATCAAATTAAAAGTTAATTGTGCCTTGTATTACTTGACCTTTTGTATTCTTTTTAATTGTTGATATCAACTGCTGTATTAATTCATTGTTGGTTTGTTCATGATATGCTATTCATTTTTTTATATATAAAACCTCTCATATGCTAGGGAGAAGATATTACCGGCTATAATCTATTTGCCAATTGCCTATCTAACTTTTGTTTGGTTCATCAACATAATTCAATGAAAGTTATGACTTATTTGATTTATTTATTTTATTTAATTATTAGTAAAGGAGATAGATTAAGAGGAGATGGCAAAGTTTTTTTAGAGGTGTTGTGAGAAGCTTTGTTAGATGTGTCACATAGGCACAATCCAAACATTAGAATGAGACAAGTTTCAAATTCAAAGATATATAGATTTTAAGATTAAATTTTAATCTTTGGCACTCCTCAGATCGTGGCACGACTTTCTTAGATCGTGACACATTTTTTTCTAGAATAGACATGCTCAAATAAGGGTTGAAATCATGTTGAGAAATGCTCAAATCGTGGCACGATTCTTGTTATTCAAAAACTTGATTTTCTTTTATTTTTCCATATCCAAATTGTCTAAAACTACTTAAGACTTTACTAAAAGACATTAAAATGACCAAAATAACATAGTATGACAGAGTGTCATCATGTTACTGGATGAACAAGATACAAATATACTTTCCTATTAGTCTTAGACGTTTTCTCCATTTTCAAAGCTCCAACATCATCCTCTAAAAGTTTGAATTGTCTAAGAAAACCATACCACCTCTCAACTATATCTACATACTCCGCTTTTTAAGAATATTCTTAATCTCAAAATACTCAAATCACCTTCACAACTGGACACACTACCCTCATATGTTCCTTTGGTCTCCACAAAATAACCATCTGGTGGATGTCAAAATATTGAAGAAGAATACGATAAAACAACAAATCCCAATGTTAGTTCAATAAACTTTCTATAAAAAATGAAAGTAAAGGCATAACATCCCAAAAGAACATATAGTCAGTTTGAACTACATACGTAAAGAAATTATTTTTAACATTACCCACTATAGTTTAACACTACCCCACCATTGATAGCGAAGGATCAAAACTGAATAAACAACTATTCAGATTTATACACACTAAACATACAAAGAGAAAAACTATTCACAAATGAAAATTCTAACATTGAAATCCTGATTGAATTAAATACACTGAAACAAACCCTAGATTCAAAATCATCGAACAGGAGAATCGAAATCCAGATTCATGAGTTAAAGGACTAAACAAATTGAAGGAACCCCAAATTGAATGAAGCAATATTAGAATGGATCGAAACATGAACAAGCATAGGAGAATTGAAATCCATAATTGATGATGATTTTTTTCTCAGTTTACTACCCTTTATCGAAATCCAGCTTTGATGATGATTTTCACCCCCTTCCACAATCCTTGGATTGGGAAATCTCAAATCGAGAATTGTTTTGTCACTTTGACGTCTGTATTTTTTTTTATTCTAGCGACATTAGTGCCACTTTGGTAAGCAAGATGCCACGTTAACATTTTTTTTATTAACAAAATTGTAAAAGGATTAATGTTGCACGCGTTTAATGAGATTAAGGATTGGATCAGAAAAAAAAGATAAAGAACCTAAGTGTTGCAAACAAATAAGACAAAAGACTCTTAGAGTAATTTTACCTTTAAATTAATAATGCCGAAAAAACAACAAAATTCACTCGCTCTCATGTGTAGAAAACTGTTTTTTGTTTTTAAGTTTAAATTTTAAATAAAATTCATGTTGGCTATAAAAGTTGAGTGCCACGAACAAACACGTCAATTTCATATTCCAAAGAGTTTTTTCAGAAGACAGTGTTTAAGTTTTGCACCAAACTGAGTCAAGGCAAGTTAAGTTGAGTTTGCGACTCGCTGACGGTAATCTCTAATTTGAATTGTACGGTTCAATGCTTTTTCGATACCGACTTCGAGAAAATGTTATCTTGTTGTTTCCACATCACTACCATTTTCAAGAAAATTCCGGATGGAAGACTCCGCCAATGATTTTGGCGGTCTACATGCAGAGGATCAATGCTCACGGTAGCAAGATGTCGTCGAGAGAACAAGAAAAGTTCCTTTCTCTCTCAACCTCTCATCATCCCTCCTCCCTCTCTCTCAATCTCTATCTCTCTAACTTGAATTGGACTATACAATTTTGATTTATTTTTTATTTTGCTTAAAAAAAATATTTTGGTTAAAAAAGTTATAAATGATTCAAACTGGTTTGTGTATAAATTTGATTATTTGATCTGTTTTAAATATGTGGTTCAGTTCATGAACCATTTAATTTGGTTCAGTTTGTTTTGGTGCAATCTAGTTTACTTTAATATGGTTCAGTAAACCATATATTTGCACACCATCGTAAATTATGCAGGAATTTCGGACGGAAAATACTAATTTACAAGGGAAAAATTTTGGGGCGAAAACCACTAAAAAAATGGGAGACCTAAAACACAAAATTGTAATATTTGTTAAGAGAAATAATAATTCAGTTAGGTAGTTAGAGCTTATTGATATTTCGTTAATTGGTCAAATTCGAGACCTCACATTTGTGTGTCTGAATTAGTGGTGCTTGCCACTTCATCTACAAACCCAAATAAAAAGTCTTTCAAAGATTCTAACTCTCTGAGTGCTTTGATATGTTAAAAATAAGGGAATGAACATGACAACTTATTGTGTTTGATTGTAAAATTGTTCAAGAGACCAAACAAATTAGGGAGCAAGGGAGAATACAAAAACTGAAATTTGTGTCCCTCACTAAACCACATCACAACTTTTTGTCAAAAATACAAATTTCTAAAACACCAAAATAGTCTTTCGTACACCAAACGTCATATAAGACAATAAAATTATCAATACATAAAAATTTGTCATATGTATAATACTTATCTTTTAACATATTAAAATCACCCAATCAAAGAGGATTTACAATGAAAATCTGATATAAATCTAAGTTTTTTTTTACTAAAATATAAATCTAAGTTATAACTCTCAATCAAACGGATTATCAATGAAGATCTAAGTTATTAACAAATATAACGTAAACATTATTTATTTTTCTCAATTAGTATGAATTGTTCTAAAGGAATCATGTATATATAGAGACGAAGTAGTAAAACATACTAGTTTCTACTTCTCAAAAAAGGATAATAAAATGCAACGGAAGATATATTTAATAGTCGAAAACTTAATAGTATATTTAAGAACATTTGGTATATTTAAGAACATTTGGTTTGATAAATCTCTTCCATTTATTGCATTAACCCTATGACGTTGGCGTCCACGGACAAATCTAACACACAAGTCTCTTTCCATAAGCCTGGAATAATTAGCAAACCACCTATGATTAAAAGTTATGAAATATTTAAATTATCAATCACGAACATGAATAATACAACTTATTTGGGTTGGTCTGTTAGTGTTGCTTAGAGTGTGTTGCTTTCACGTTCTTAATTCGATTTTTTTTTATACCAATTTTGTTAGGTTAGTTTGACACTAATCTCTTCCATACATAAGCCTACAATAATTAGCAAACCACCTATGATCAAAAGTTATGAAATGTTTAAATTGTCAATCATGAGTACTATGAATAATACAACCTATTTTAATTAGTCTGTTGGGGTTGACTTGAGACTTGAGTGTACTCATCTCAAATTTTTAATTCGATTCTTTCTAATACCAATTTTGTTAGGTTAGTTTGACTTCTTAAAAAAAAATTATGAATAATAATTGTTTTTTTTTTTGGAAAAATTATAAATACTCGTAGTAGTACATATCACTCATGATTTTTTCAAGGCCTTGTTTAAGACTATGGATGCTGCAATCATAGGTCCATCAAGATACCTTAATTCGCCTCTAATTCTTTCATCAATCACATTAGTTTTTTGTTGTTGGTAAAATTGCACCAATACTAAACTCGCAATGAATCATATCATATTGAAAAAATCAAGCTAGCAGTGGATTTAGTTGTTCGAGACATGGTACATATATAGTAATACATCAAGAGCATTGTGTCCCAAACTCACCAAGCAAAGTCCATTATTATTATTATTATTATTATTATTATTATTATTATTATTATTATTTTGGTCTTATTATTATTATTATTATAATTATTATTATTATTATTAGTAACTTTTAAAATTAGAGCACTGTGTACTTTGGCCGGAATATTATAGCTTCTCCAAAGGTGTTCTTCACCATTGGAATGCGCCAACGTCACAATGTGGCTTAGGGATGTATGGTTGTATGTTGAAGCAAAGCGACATTGAGAGTAAAAAGTGGTTGTACATTGAGGGATAATCATGTGGGAACAGTGTTAGGACTTAAGCATATAAGATAAGATAAGAAGTCAATCAAAATAGTCTATTAGGCGGCAAAAAATTATTACTTAAGCACTTACATAGGATACTTAAATAAGGAACATTTATATGGTAACTCAGTTAGTTCTAGAATTAAGTATGACTCACCTTGATCTAGAAAGATCTAATATAACAAGTAATATTAAATATGTTAAGGTGCATTTGTTTAATTGTGGGTGTGCATTTACCTATGTAGTATTGTATGACCTCATAATAAATCAACGAAGAATTTTAATACTTTATTAATACCTTATATAGTAGTAGTAGCTAGGTAGTTTAGTGCTTGGTGATATTCATCACCGATCACCTAGGTTGTTTATCTACTCAATATTGGATTAGAGGAGGGAAGAGAGTTATTAATGGATGGGAGGAAAGATATTTTAATTAAATATATGTTTGGTTTAAAAGAATTATTCATTTTGATGTGGCTACACTCATCTATTAATATTATATATATGGCGAAACTTAATCCAACATATATGTAGCCTTTTCTATAGCCAAACTTTAAATATAAACACAAATTGATATGACTTAAGCACGCAAGGAGAGACAAACCCAAAGGATTAGTATATTATATGAGAAAGTTTATGGCGCTTGTACCTGGTATTGAGCAGTTTTATCTACTCAATGTTGAACTCCTAAAAATCAATCATGAGTCCTAGTTAGGGGGTTATGTTATTGACTGAAAAATGAATAAACTGTTTCAAAGTGTTTATGTGGCAATGTAACCATCCCACTTAAGTCATCCAAGATGTGTTGCACCACGGTAACCTTACATTGCATCCATCATTTTACTATTTATTTTGATGTACAAATAATGATGGGAAAAGATATATATAAAATTTAATTCATTAAACAAATATTTGATTGAGTTTTAGTTTTACCATGATAAATCCCCAAAAATCACCATAAGATGGTTTGTGAGCTATGTATCCAACCACATCTGCATAAAAATTGAAACAAACATCCTTATTAATTATTTAATAATCAAAAGCACCCTTCATTGAAAAAGAATAACATGCATACGTAAGGTTGGATAGGGTTTGATAGAATACTGGTGCTTAAAAGCAAAAACTTGCTTTAAGGTGTTTTGTGAAAGAAAATTTATGCATGGATCTGCTTGTACATATGAAGGATTATTGAGCTTAGTTAATGGTTTTAGTAAAGTACACAATACTTTTTTTCTTTCATGTCCTATAAGGTTGGGACAAAACAAAAACAAAAAGGCTTACTTGAATTGCAAATATGCCATTTTTCTTAAGCTTTTGGCTTAACCCTTGATAGAAATATTTAGTATACGTAAAGTAAAGATTCAATGAAGAACTTGATTCATCGGGGTCACAAAGATCCCCTAAAATCACATCAAATTTCTCTTTGCATTTATTTAATCCGTCCCTGTATATACCAATATATAGTTTTGTTAGGGCAAACCATTCTATCTAAGTTAACTAATTTAATTCATGTAGAAATCAATGACAAGTTTGAGAGAGGAAATATCATAAATATCACATCTATGCAGATTGCGAAAACGACTTTATAAATATCTTCGATGTTATAAAATTTTGAGCACCTCTTCGACTCAAATTACTTATAAATTCATGCCTAATTACTTATATATCCTTCGGGTCTTTATATAAATTCATGCCTAATTCATAGCAAACATTGCTTAAAGACAATGTTTTAAAAATCGAACAAGAGACCGAACTGACAAGAAATTTAAGTATCATGATTTGATTGAATTTAATTGGTTCAATCAGTTGAATCAGGATTGAATAAATGACTTGAAATAATAAAAAAAGTGCTAAAATTTATATTATCTAAGATAGAACTCTGGTTAAACCAATCGACAAATTAGTTGGTTCTTAGGTCAATTCTCAATTAATAGTTCAAAATATATCTTAAGACAACCAATTTCATATCAAATGCAAAATCAACAAAGAAAATATACCTTTCCAAACAGCTATGTACTAAGAATAGTCAGATGCTGGTTAAGGTCACTTGATCCCGCAAAGTCCACATTGAGGGACCAAATTCATGATATATAAGATCGAATTGATGAAATTTAAGACTTATATAAAATTGATACAAGAACATGAACTTTTATAAATGTTACCATATCAATAGCCAAACACCATTTTACATCGAGATAAATTTCTTGCTCATACCAATTCCTTGAATTGACGACTGTCATATGAACGTTATGACCATCGTCAATAGTTTATTTAATGGTAACATAAATATATAGAAATAAAATAGGAATCACAAGTACAAAGGTGTTAGAACACCGGAAGTACCCTACAACTCCAAAAGCAAACAAAAGGGAAGGAAAAAAAACACCCAACAAGATCTAAGAGAAAAGGAAAGAAACCCAACAAGCACCCAACCCTCCACCAATGGTTGGTGAACACCCCACACCTGCACAATGACCAGCCTAAAAATCCTCCATCAAAAGAGCTAACCCCACGGGGTCGTCAACATTATCATCATTTTCATCTTCATTTCCATCGTCAACATTATTATCATTTTCATCTTCATTTTCATTTCCATCGTCTCTATTTTCTATGTGGCCATTACAATGCAGATAATTCTCTACATGTTCAGCATAAAACTCTCCATTGTGATAGAAAATTATTGGAAAAAATAAAAGAACAAATTTCGCTATGTTAAGCAATCTCGCCATTCCTTGAACAATTTGATATCTCAAAATTTTGATGAAATCTTTATATGCCAACAAAGATCAATTCTTTGTTTTTAGGTGTGACCGTCACTTCGTTTTGACTTATATTTATACTTGAATGAATTGAACCAGAGAAGTGTGGACAAAATAGTGGTCTTCATTGAATTTAATTTATTTGCTATATTCTCTAGGTTCTATATTGACCATAGTATAAATGTCATAATAGTTTGTGCCCTTTGAAACACAAATTAAAGAGCTAAAAAACAAATTAAAAATCAATGCTTTATTGAAAAAAATAAACTTTTTACCTTTCAATATATTGAATATACAATTTAACCAAATAATTGAGCTAAAGTGTTTAATGAGTTTTACCAAAAGACGAATTATTCATAAAATGCTTAGTTTGATTTTTGGTTGGAACAATTTTTTGTCATATTTTAATGACCTTCCGATCGAAAACAATACTTGAATATACAATTTCATCTAAAATGAAAAATGGACCACATCTAAAACTAAAAGCGAGTCAATTTGTAATTGTTCAAATGAATTATTAATATCGGCTAACTCATATTTGGCAACTCCAGGAGCAACCATTCATGGCCATTATGGATCGAAACCCTTTATCAATGAGATATTTTGGTTACAATTACATATGAAAAATCAAGATCCGATGATATAACATATTATATTTAACTTTGTAACTTATGCTCTAAGGACACAACTTAACATTTCTCTTAAAATGAAAGTATCTCAATGAATTTTGTTTTATCTAAAAATGATATTGTACATCACTATCAAGTTCATTATACTTCACTTTGTATCTATAATAATATATAAAGGGAATACACCCTTTTGTGATGAGTTTTTTCTTCCATTTTTACCTTTCATTTAAACTACTTTATGATCCTTTTTATAATGTTATTTAAATTATCAATTAATTTTTTTTGTTAAATCCCATGAAAATATGAATAATCCAGAGCAATAAGAGGAACAATTCACAAAAATAGAAAGAAAAAAAATAAGGGACACTATAAAATAAACCTTATTTTGAGTTTATAAACAAATAAAAATTGTGTTTTCATGTAACATTTGTTCTTCTAATTTATGATTCTATTAATTACTTTTTATCATTTCTTACAAATGAAAGCAGAAAGATGACACGTTGGTGTCCCCCTTACTCCCTCCCCTCAACCAAAAATTGCTCTTGATCCCTTTCCAGCTCCTTCTAAAAAGTTGAATCAAACAGATTAAATTTAAAATATTTCCTCCTCTACAAAAATCCTCAACCAAAACGATCATAAATGATGTTTGAATTACATCTTTTACCTTAAAAAATAAGGCTTAAATGCAATTTTACCCCCCCTATTTTGATTGAATTTGGATTTTGCCCCCCCTATTTTAAAACTCGGAATTTTACCCCCTCTATTTTGATTGAATCTGGATTTTACCCCCCTTATTTTAAAACTGAGAATTTTACCCCCTCTATTTTACGTTTTT
>Ga0315913_1004517_pt1 | contig 16836 bp, 13 predicted proteins | sample MpolsnodulesMG_FD_207736 | JGI IMG/M metagenome (GOLD analysis project Ga0315913, IMG submission 207736) | Medicago polymorpha root nodule microbial communities from Los Angeles, California, United States - small nodules | ecosystem: Host-associated > Plants > Roots > Nodule | place: USA... | reverse complement strand
ACAATTTTCTTTCCGAAAATTAAAATGAAAACTAAATGAAATAAGAGAAGAATGGAAGACATTCACTGTTTTTGTTTGAAGTGTGTCTAATTGGATATGAATTTGGATAGTGGATATGATTTTTGTTAGAACTGCATCATACACAAAAAATCATTAAAGATAGAACTCATCCTCGTTCTAATAAAAACACCGTTTAACACAAAAAGCTTTAATAAAAACAACAACTTCAGCAATAACAGCAAACATTGTTTAACATATTAATATCCAGGCTGTAGTAGGTCATTTAATGAGGTCCATTGGTGGACCTTTACTTTTGGGGTCCATAATAGGGGCTCCCTATATGTTTATTTGCATTTATTTTACAAATTTCGAAGATTAAAATTGAAAAAATTCTGAAAAAAGACCATTCCGGATTTTAAAATCCGGATAAATCTGGAAAATTCTAACAATTCATTTCGGAAAACTAATTCCGGACCAGGGGTAAAGTGGAAAAAAAATAGGACGCGCGAGGAAAGACATAGGGTGGAAAAAGTAAAACTCTAAATATAGTCTCACTGGAGCATGGTAATACAGTTTCATGGGTGGACCTTTATTTTTAGGGTCCATATTAGGGACTTCCGTAGTTCACAAGTAACAATAAAGAAAAGGTGTATAATACAAAATGCCTTCAGAAAGTTATGATTTGTAAATCAAAAATTGAGAGGGAATATAAACAAATCACTGTACAGTTAGCCTTTGACAGACATGATCCAGCATACCCTTTGAACATTCCCTGGTAATTGAAGGTGCACCTACCATGTTTTTTCTAAGGAACACAAATTTACACCTGCATTTATGACATAATACAATGCAGCAGAAATATATTGAGGGTATAAGAAAAAAGAGAACAGACATGAATGGAAGCTGTAATTTTTATCTTAACATTTACAAGATATAAACATTGAACATATCAATCAAATGGGCCCCACCTCATGAATTTTCATCACAAAGGTCGGTTTGGGATTCACTGGTTTGTAAGCTTGGAGGAGACCATTGATCTGGCACCATCAGAAAATATAAGCTCATCGCTTTCCTGAACCGTTTCTTGTACTGCTGTGGTGATATAACAGTTGGAGAAGTATTCTTGGGTCCACCAAGAATGCCTGAGGTCTTCACCCAAGTTTCAAGGTGCTTGTCCCATGTATACTGCCTCATAAAATCAATGATGCCTAAAACTAGCTCATGCTTCTCCTCATCCACGCCAACAAGCAGTGAGTAGTCCATCACATATATTGACTGCAACCATATGCACACAATAGTATATTACCTAAAGATATAAATATTGGGAATTGCTTTCTCTAATAGTTACATAGCAGACATAATAAACCAATGTATTAAAAACTGAACCAACCAGTTGAACCAGGAGCTGGCCAGTTCATGGTTGGTTTGATCTCAGTTGTACTGTAGTCTGGTAGAACTGGATTGAACCAGGGATGAACTGTGGTGGTTCAACCCATTTTTATTTTATTTTTACTTTTAAATACTTGTATACCTTTTGTTTATTTATTAGTCATTCTCCGGTCCGGTTTTCAAAACATTGTGATAGTCTTTACTATGTATGAATGTATTTTATGCTCGAAATGAAGTTATCTCACGATTTCACTGGATAAATCCTACATACACGATGGCCAAACCAGTTTTGGCTATTCTTTGTTCTCACTTGAAAGTTAAAAATGTAAACAGAGATAGGGTTACTTATGTGAGTTTTCCTTTCTAACATCACAATCAAAAGAAAAGAGGGAAATGAAATTGAATGCAAGAAAACCCATGAAGCTAAAATTAGGGTAAAGCATGAAAATTAAGAAGGGCAATCAGACTTACAGCAAGGAATGCAGTATCATTCCACACAGCTCTCTCAAGAAGCCGCTTTGCCTTGTTCCCAACAAATATTGGAGAGGTTGGCATAGCTTCAATGAGATTCTGATCCAGCAGAACTTTATTGCTCCCACTTGTATCTGGATTGTACCTTGATCGAGAAGAACCTTTGAGATCATAAAGCCGTCTTATGTTGCGCCGATAAAGAAGATTTTCCATAACCAAAACATCCATTTTTGTTTCCTTCCCTCCTTTGAGATGCTTTGATGTTACCTTCAAAGAAAACAAAGACATACAAGCGCACACAATGAGAACTGACAAACATATCAATTATTTAGACTAGGAAAGCTGTATCACAAGATTCAAAGATAAATCTATGATGAAACCATTTATTTGGTTGCACAAGAGTGTTTTCTTCATGCGACAGTTTCTAAAATATAGGATGGAACATAAATCTGATAAAAATATTTGGACTTCCTGTAAATATTCTATATGACATCAGAACATAGGTTAATTTAACAAAAAGTACCTGATAAATTCCCAAGATCTTTGCCAGACAAGTTGGGCTTCCTGTACTGATTGACTCTGATAAATATTTAAAATAAGCCGGTGCAAACTTGATAAATGATTCAAGCTCTGTCTTTGTAACCTGCTTGACGATAAATCTATCATCCAAGGTTTTTGCAAAGAAAACATTGCTCTTTCCTCCCTGAGCCCCCCACTTCTTACAACGACTAAGGGACCGCACAAAATCAAGCTCAGAAGGGCAACAAGTTCTTCTTAGAGCCTCAAATCTCTTTGCATAGTAGCAAGTTACATTATATTTCACTTTTCCAAGGGAACTGTCATCATTAAAAGAAACCCTTGCATGAAAATCCTTTGAATACAGGAGGGAATCCCCAACCATCCGAGACCCAGAAGTGGATAACGTCATGCTCTCTTCAGATGATCCAAAACTTCTGTAGCTGTTCGTAATTGTCTCATCCAAAGAGTTGAGAGAAAGTAGGCTTGTCGAATCAAATAGTGGCAATGAAACTGAACTTTCTAGACTGTCTTTAGGCCTATCAGATTCTGATATCTGGATATGATAATCTTTTGATACAAGCACATGTGCTATAACACTAGTCGGTTCATCATCATAGACTGGCACTATTGTATCATTAATGCCAACAGGAAGAAGCAGTCTAGCACCCGTCTGGCGGTCCAACTCTCGAAATGATAAAATATGGACAAAGTTGTAATCAACAAGTTTCTGTGTATTGAAGGCAGAAGTTTTGTCGAATGAACATGAGTTAGCAAAAGGCATCCCAGACCATCTAGTGTCAAGACCTTTGGAATGCAATTTAGAGTCATGAGTGTATCCTGTTTCGGTTCCACCTATACCAGCAGTATAATTATCAAGATTTGATTTTGCAGTAGCTATTACCGTAGGTGAATGAACTGTCACAGCTGCTACATCAGGAGCTGGACAACCATTTTCTTCGTATAGTATATTTTCCGGGTGGTTCTCCCCAGTCCATGCTGCGTCAAGGGTATCAGATAAATTGGCCACATTACGAGATCCCCCCTCGGACGAAGTCCTCCTCCTCCGGATAGCTCCTCCAAACTCCGAAGAGTTTGATTTATCATTGATATTTGTGTCATGAGAGAGAGAAAGATCAAATTTACTCTGGCCTGTGTCTTTACTCTTGTCCTCACCTTTGATCATTTCACCAGACTGGCTAAGGTGGCTAGAGTTTTCTAAATCAAGGTTTCCATCAGGTTTTGTTTCCAAAAGAAAGGAATCAGAACTGCTATGGCTTCTTGCAGACCTAGTGACCACATCTGTCTCCACAACTTTTTCCTTAGAACCAATTGATTTCACTTTCTGATAGCAGTTCTTTGAATCTTCTGAAAGAGTAATTTTACCTTGATTGGATGCATATATCAGGCGCTGGTCCCATACAAAAGAAAGAATAAGGATATGCCGGCGCAATTTACAGAGCTCTAGAACATCAACCATGAGCCCACCAGTTATGCCCTCTTGATGCAGAAACTTCTGTAACAAGTCCTAGATATTCAACATTACAAAAGCGAAACCAACTATTAATGTGCAATCACTTCTTATCGAGCAAGGAAAATTAACAAAATTTAAATGAACCCAATTCATTTATCAATTAATCTGGTAAGTGGAGGACTAGAAAGAACAAGAATGTAGTCGAAAATTTTAATCATGTTCATTTGGAAACTCTTCTTTTGGGAAGAAAAGGGGAAGAGGGGAGGCATCAAGAGAGTAGTTGAAAGACAAGGCAATGAATCACAACATCTCAAACCACCTACCTCAGATTCTTCTTTCTCTTTCTGCAGAATTCCTTTAAGTTCAACAATCAAATGCCTAAAATCTGCCACTGCCTTTCCACCCTCCTGCAGCACAGGACCTGAAAACTTCTCTGAAATTTGATTTAGAGCGCTGCACACTTCACTGAACAGTATTTCCGCCTTGTTATGTACCTGCTGGACAAGATCAACAATCTCGTGAATACAGAAAAGACTCAGCAGTGAGTGCTATATCCAATATACCAACTAAGATTAGCTTATCAACCTCATGTGTTTCTTTCTGTAGCCAGTCCTGACTATCGTAGTTGAATTCAAGTTTAGATGGAGGAAGATAAACAGAATTAAGATCAATCGAAGCATAACGAAAGCAGGCCACCATCTTCCCAAATCTGCACACAAGAAAAAAAAATGATTCAAGAAGACAACCCCATGTTTGATGTAACTTCCATCTGAATTGGGGACTAGGTATTTTAAGTGCTACACAATCCTATGTGATGCAGTTCAACCATCACACTTTATTGGTAAAGACTTTTTCTTGTAACTGATTAAACAAAAGCACCAACTATGTAAGAATTTCAAGTTCAGTATATTTTTTTATCATTATACTATTCAACCACACCCTTATGAGGAGAAAAGCATACCCATAGAATCTTAAACAATCTCTGTGAAGAGAATGACCACAATTTGCAACCCTGCTTGCTGCTGCATGATTTGAGAAACTCAGCTCCAAGAATTTCCCAAAGGATAGGCCCCAAGCAGCATCAGACATAACTACTCTCCGTGTGGCAGGAGGAAAACCATTTACACGAGGACATTTCAGGCACCTGTGCCACATCCAGATTTTACCTTCCCCTTCCCCTGTTAAAGGAAACTCTGATAGTTTCTTCACAGAAATTGTCAGGCTCCCTTGCCGATGAGTATAACAATGAACATGAGCTTCCGGTGGCATTTCACATGAGCGGCAAGTGTATTTCTAAAATGGAAATATTAATTTTGTGAGTTTTGAAGTCCCAAGATAGCAATTGGTGATAAAATTTATTTGAAAAATAAGTGATTTGGAAAAACGAATACCTCGTCAAATAGTTGATCTTTCAAAAATCGACCCAAAGGCTTATCAGAGCTTCCATAGTATTTAATTCTTACAAGATGCGACCTTTCACAAACAGTTCCTTTCCACACACAACGTGTTGATAAGAAAACCAAAATACTCTGATGGTCAGAAGTTGAGGGAGGAAAATCTTCTTTTGAATGTATCATGTCATTATCAAAATTATTATTATTGTCATCGTGTTTTACAATAGGTGACTCAGGATCAGGTCCTTGATCTGAAGCCAATGCTACAGCTTTGATATGGTTATTGCCATCTCTCCCGGAAGGCTCTAAGGTACCAAAGAAATCTGAAATAATATCAGCATGTATCATTGTCTTTGTTCCCTCATCTTGTCTGCAATGTAAGGATTCCTTGGGACGTTCTTTGTCATCCTTCTCAAAAGCAGTATTTGTGGGGAAACTATTGCAGTGGGAAGATGACATATCCTGAGCTAATTGTGAGACGTCCCCAGAGATCTCATGCATGTGGATCGACTCACCCGCAAGTGATCTTTCAACGGATCCACTGCAGCTAGATGAAGTTCTACGCGTCTTGTAGCCATCATTACATTTTGGTACTTCTTTATTAGTTTCAGCTCCCTGATGCCCTCTACCGGTGACAAAAGAAAATCCAGGGATAGTTGAAATGGATTTTACAATACTAGATGGTTTATCAGGTAGTGCAACAGTTATGGGAGATTTCAAGGGAAACTCTAGAGGTGAAGCACCTTCATCTGCCAAAAAAGATGTTTCCAGCGCCAAATGATAGGCTGCAAAGACTCCATATTGGACTACATGTTTCACCTTCTTCAACTCATCCCCATTAGAGCCTTTAAGCAAGATCTTCAGAGTAAAACATAAAAAATACACAATGAATAAAAACAGGGAGAAAAGTGGACCACCAGAACAACCTAACTTTTCTTTTTTTTGACCAAAACCTAACTTTTCTTTATAACTTATTATTCTGTGTCAATTATGTTAAGTACAGACCCTAACTAGGTTAATAAAAAATAGAAAATACAAATTACAGCGGCAGTATGTAGCCCAGATACGTAGTACGAATACAGATACGTGGATACACAAATTTTGAATTTCAAGATACAACACAGAGGTACGTTAACAAAACTTAATAAAAAAAACTTATATAGATGTATGATACTTGTAAAGAAATAGACAATAATAACTCATCATTAATGTATAATCTCAATTTACTACAGATACTTGTGGTTAAAAATAAAATTGTAGAGTTTTTGTCAAAATTCAAATATTTTAGAAGGACGCGGAAACTGCAACAACAAAAACGGAAAAGGTGCAAGGCTTTTCTTTGTTTATGAGGGAAATAGATTTTTCTTTCAATAAAAAAAACTAAATTTTTAAAAAATATATATAATCTATAAGCAAAAATGTCAAAAAATATATGTAAAAAATAGTTTTAAAAACGTAATGCTCCCACAGTGTCCTTCTGTATCAAACCACAACAAAGACGTGTCCACAAAGCATCTCAAACATATTCGGGAATACATATATAAAAAATGGATACTTCTAGGATACGTATTCGAAAGTATCGTAGTAGTATCCACAAAGTACCTCAAACATATCCGATAAATAAATTTTAAAAAAATGGATACTAGGATACATATCCGGAAGTATCCTAGGAGTGTCAGTATCCCACACGGATACGCCTCCTATTTTGGAGTATCCAGGCTTCACATACTGTTAGAATATAAGAAAATATAGGAAACAAATGTATCGACCTAAAAGTTTGGGATACATAATAAACCGTAACAAAGATATAGGACTTGAAGTCTATGTGCAACAACATGTGCATGTGCTGACACTGATTTTTGTGTCCCAAAAAATGTCAGGTTATAGAACTTACAGTGCAACCCAGCGGTTTCGGGCAATCCTCAAAGAACATCAAAGTCTTCGTTAATTTTTTCCCACCTTGTCCAGCACTACCATGCTCCTCAAAAAATTTGTCGACGTGAAACGCTTCACAGTAACCCAGGTTTTGGGAGGACAAATGATCAATTGAAGGGACAATCTCTGCCCCAGTACAACGAGCAATACGTTCTAAAAGTGGCCTTTTAATATTCAGAACAAGAGATATGTCTTTAGCAAGAAGGTATTCTTGAGCATAACGAGATACTGACTTCTCTACCAAAAGAACATTGGGGTGATGAGCAGCAATCTTCGTAACTGCCATCTTCAAATGGTCCATCTCCTGGGGAAGAATAAAAATATCATGAAATAGAACTGGTTATTAAATTACGGAAGAAAAAAAAATGACAACCAAGGTTATCTCTGACTTGGCCTGATCAGATGATAAATAATCGACTATCATATCCAAGGGAAATTTATTGCAATGTAAGACCCCGAGTAAGAAAGTGCATATCTAGTATATAATTATCAATTTCTAAGAGCTGAATTTTGTGTAGAACCTGCTGTAACAATGTATCCACACTTGATAACTGGTTAGAAACACGCTGATACTCCAAAGCACCTCCAAGTATTATAAAATGTGGTTTATCAATTTTTGATGTCATTCGCCGATGAGCTACATTCTTCTTACAAACTATGCCTTTAACCACCATGCTGGAAATAGAAATTAGAACGTCAAGAGTATATAGAGACAGAAATAAGAAACGACGAGTAAAAGCTTTCTCCCAAAACAAGAATCATATGGATTGGATAACACACTTTTCCACTCACCCATAGTTTCAAACACCAGGTTTGTGTTATTATTAAAAAAAAAAACAGACTTGCACTAGTTCTTTACCAACCTCAGATTGCCATATCCCACCAACCCATCTCCCAAATAAGCATAATGGACTTACACACTTCAGCAGACAAAAGATGCATAAAAGTATACTGTAGTACAAGCAGTTATGTGAACTTCTTCCTAACGGATGAGGGAAGGATCCTTTCCACCAGAATGCATATGACAAACAATAAGGGTAGAATAAGATAAAATAAAAAATAAAAAAAAGGAGAAAAAATAATCAAATGTTCTTCAATATAATGGATCACCCCATCTACTCCATAAAAATGGATCCTTTTCCATAATGTTGTTTCTTCCCTCCCACCTTTCATTCCCCGCCCTTTTCTTTCTATTCTTTCTGCTGTGAACATTAATTATGGGCCTATTCTTCACAGTGAGCCAATCAGGGGTCATACACTATTATGATTTTTTTTCCCAGTTTATTTTTCTCTGATACAGGGGAAACTATGGAAGGAATCAAAGTGATGCAGAGTTATCAGTAACACATACCAAAATCATACATATATGTTATCTACCAGAAAACTGAAACAATATAACAAAATACTCCCTCCGTCTCATAATTATTGTTTCTTTAGCATTTTTTCTTTTTCTCAAAATAATTGTCACTTTACAATACCAATGCAGCATTTATTATTTTTTCCCATTATTATACCCTTATTTGTTGAATTTCATCCAACTTAACTACTCCACTAACTACAATTAATAAGGGTGTTCTAGTAAATGTCACTAATTTTACCATTGAAATCAACACAATTAATCATTTCCTTAATAATCATGCACAAACCTTAAACGACTAATATTGTGAGACAGGGGGAGTACAAGCTTGAGAAGCATACAAGCTAATACATTAGTTCATTATCTGTACCTTTCATTTCGATGCCCACAAGCTATGCATTTAACCTTTACATATCCACCAGGATCCATACCTCCACCTCTGCTCGTATCAGGCTTCAGAAGGGTTGCAGCTTCCCAAGATAAAGTGGTAATTATATCCAACCAACTTTCTTTGCCGTCATCATCAACAGTTAGGCTTTCCACCTGCAAAAGCTGAGCTACCAGAGCTCTAAAATGCCCTTCCACAACATTCTTCATGGCTTTCCTGTTATTCTCCCCTGATTTATCTCTGCTGCGAAATTCTCCAGAACCAAAGCTAGCGGAGGATCGTAGATATCCCCATTCTCCGGTACTACCTTCATCTTCATCGTCATCAAAAAAAACAGCTTCTCTATCATCCTCTTCATCCTCCGGCTCAGGAGGTAGCCACAGCAGCCCATTATTTTCAAAATCCACAGGCTCCATATTATTAGCCTCCTCTTGATAGGGAGATGTTTCACATTCATCGGTATGATCATGCTCATCATCTTCTTTTCCCAGTGGTTGAACTCCATCTGTACCATCTAACTCAAGATTCTGTGGTGGCGCTAGGCAACTCGAACTTCTTTCTTTAATGTTATCTCCATCGGAATGCATTATATGTGGTCCATAGACACGGTCAATCCCTTGAATGTTAACTAGATCATCATAGTCATGGACGCGAGAATAATGCCTTGATTCTGTGTCAGAATGGTAAACACCATAATCATCGTCCTCATCATCACTCCTGGTTCAAAAGAATAAACATATAGTAAAAGTAAGAGCAGGAGAGAGAGAAAAAACTGATCAAAACAGCAGAATTGACACCAATATATATAGTTTGGTGCACTAGTCAAATATATATTTCTAAAAGTCATTGAATCAGAGTTTACAGATGAGATTCAGAACTAAAGCGAAAGAGGGTCCTATCTATAAACCCTTTTTTCTCTCCAAAACATTCACTCCCTATAGCAGCAGACATACAAAGCCACGTCTTTGGGTTACAAGATTCCCACCATTGATACCAACCCAATGCGTCCCATTCTAGCGCAAGAATGACGAACGTCATCTTTTCTTCCTCCGAAACCTCCCTCATGCAAAAGTATTGTTCCAACTTGGATATCCAACCGTGCGCATCTTTCCCCATAAAGATTGGAATAACCAGTTTGTGCCATTTGGTTTTCGTGTTCTCATCATGGTTATTTCCATGCGATTCTGCGAAGGTTTCCATGTTATGTAGCCGGTGATGGGATGCCATTGCCGCCAGTTAATAAACTTTGTATTCATGTTACAGACCTATTGAAGTGTTCTTCTTGTTGCTCTGCCGCTTGAGCTAGTCGTGCTCTCCCCCGTTATTATTGTTTTAAAAGGTGACTGTCCAATTATTGATACCCACAGAGCCCTGAAAAGAGCTTCTGATACCAGATGACAGGTTCCAACTCAAGTATGAATAGAAAATATGAATCTTTATTGTAATTGCATGTATAGAATGTATTCGAGAGACCTGGACTCCAAAGAATGATCTTAATTGATACCTTCTACTATCGTTATGACTCCTTTATATAGACAACCTAACACAACAAACACTTAACTGCTATAACTCAATAACTGCCATCAGTTAGTGTAGTTAGTTACACAACAATCAGTTAGTTACACAAGGTCATTATCCCCTGTTTTCTCTCCTATTCCTCCTACGTACACATTCCTAATAGAAGGTCCCGATCCCCTATCACAAGACTATCATTCGTCTATGTAAAATAGATTATCATTAGGCAAGAATTATATCTCAAGTACCAGAAATGAACCATCAAAGAAAGCCATACCTGTTGAAGCAATAGCCATATTGGTTAGAATTCAAATTCTCTACAGCTTCAGAGGGATTAGTACTCATCCCTGAATTTAAATTTTCTTGCTCGTCTGTTATTAGATTCATTTGAGAAGATTGATGTGGACTACTAGGCACACACTGATAAGACCCTGTTGAATAAGGAACTGAACCGGCAGTGCTGCTGCTGCTGTGACAGGTGCAACTGGACTTAGAGCTGACTAAGCTTGTCGAAGATGGCGAAGGGCTGAGACAAGGGGTAGGTGAGGGAGTGCCATTATCAATAGCTGCTACTCCCTTCTCCCATTGCTTAAAGCAAAAGTTACAGACCCTAATCCTTTCCCAATCTTCACGACCAGTATTTGGCTCACGCGGAGACGAAGGAACAGAATTAGCAGTGCATTTTGCACAAAAAACTCGGCCACAGATACGACAGTGGTGCCTGCGGTTGAATACTGTAAACTGTGAATCACACTCGTAGCATACCCTACAACTTTGATCTGGCATCCAAAAATCCCTCGACACATTTGGTGGCTCAACTCTTCGAGGGATCCAGGACCTAACTACATCAACAAGATCAGATATCTTCTTGTCAGGGGTGCCCATGGACAGTGATTCCACCCTAACCTACTCATTATGATTTCTTCATTGAACAGCCTTGTTGACAATCCATGTATCTTGGCTCATGATGCTGGTGAAACGAATAAATAAATAAATATGCTTCAGAAATCAAAAAAGCAACCGAAACCAACACCTCTTTACATTATCACATGAGCAATCATGAATTTTTTTCAAAGTAAGAATAATCATATTATAGACAACAATATTCATTATACACCAAAAAAAAAAAAAAAAACACTATTTGACTAAAGAATTAGGAATCAAGTCAAAACTAAATGATTAGCAACATGAACCTTCATAAATACACTTTTCATGCTAAATTTCAATGTTAAACAAAAGAAATGTAATATAAAAAGAGAGTCAATTAAGTCAAATTACTATAACAACCTTGCCCACAAACAAAATCAAAGACCGAGAACAATACTTTAACCTAAAAAACTAATAGAAGAACAGCTAGAAACGTCGGCATGTCATGTTTTTTGTTGATTCATCAAACCCCAAAATTCCAGAAACTAGAAAACTATTCCAGTACCTTAATTCATCAAACCTCAAAATTCAAAAAATCAAAATCAATTAAACAATTCAGCATTCTAAATTTTCACAATCAAAACCGAAACAGAAAGCACTATTTAGTTAACAAAAGAACTTTATCAGATTGGGAAGCCAATATTCATAAGTAAGAAAAGAAAAAGAAAAACTATTTTTTCTGAGTTCACATGATTTCAATAAGCTCAATGCATGATTTGCCAGCATACCCAGAAACCAAATTCAATACAAAACGATGAAACATGAACCAAACAAGCAAACAAGTAGATAATCATGATCATATCAAAATTTTATAAGCCCAGATAGCAAAAAAGGGTAAAAAGATGAACATGCAAGTAAAAACAGTAACTTACCGAGAAACTGAAACCTTTGAGAAACCAACCGCTATTGTTGTTGTTATCAGATCTCACACGACACAGCTTCTTCTTCAGAAAACGCCAGAGTAGAATAGTAGTAATAATAATATTATAATATTGATAATAACTAGTAGAAACAGTGTAAAAAATTAATTAATTAATAATAATAATAATAATAAAATAAGAAAATTTGAATGAATGATGAGAAAGAAGCGCAGTAACAGAGAGTGTGTGAGAGAGGAGAGAGAAGAGTCACACACAGCGAATGACAAAAAGAAAATAGAAAAATCACACGGTTTGCTTGCCGCCACACCTTATCACGTGTGGATGGAACCAAACACTCCCTAGTTCCTACTATCCCATCTTATTTTTTAGTTACTAGGAGGCAAAGTCAAATATCACATACAACTGAGAGGTTTCGAATTTAAAACGATTGAAGTTGTTTGGTTTGAGGTTTTGAATTTGAAACAATAAATCTTAAAGTAGTTTGGTTTGAGGTTTTGAATTTGAAACAATCAAAGGTGATTGGTTTAGTAATGTATTAGTCGAGTTAGGTTTTACGAACTACATCATTTTCTAATTAATTAGAGAAAGCGGGACTATGCCCTGACTAAACAAAGATATCGATTCTCTCGAAGAGCCGACATAGCTCGTGTTAGCTTCAATGGCGAAGGAGACAAAATTAGAAACAAAATTTTAAAAATTTTATCCCAAATTAACACATAAAAATGTTTTTAGCGCAAAGTATCTAACATTTGATTGGTTTTGCAAAAAATATAAGTTAGCCAATAATCATTCAACTTATGGTGGAAAGTAACGATTTAATCAACCCTTCAAAAATATGGATGAGTTGCTCTTTAGTTTTCTTTCTTCGAACCTTTTCCATAGGGATGACAATGGGCACCCATTGGGCAGGGTACCATAGTGTTCATCCCCGTACCCGCGTTTTAAAAAAATCTTCATACCCTCGTGGGCAATAAGTTTGGTGCCCGTCCCCATACCCTATGGGTATTTAAGTGTCCGTACCCGAACTCATTACCCGCACTTTCACAGCAAAAAAATAATAAATAATAAAAAATATCACAACATAATTAAAATATGATATGAAATATTCTAAATCAACATATCAAATATTACACATCATATTATTTAGCCAAATGAAAGCATTTAAAATATAAAAATAAGTGCATATTACAATAAATATCAAAGACTTTGGATTAATTAACTGAATTTAATATAAATAAAATTATTGGTATAGTATATATAATGTGCGGGCATGGAGCGAGGTGGGCACTAGAGTGCCCGTACCCGCACCCATACCCGTTCAAATTTGCGGGTAATTACCCGTACTCATGCCCATACCCAACAATGCGGGTATTTACCCGCCCATCATGGATATTTTTTGCGGATGCCCACTGAACTTGGGTCAAATTGTCATCCCTACTTTCACGCTCTCTATTATATATATAAAAAAAAAAAAAAAAAAAAACAAGGATAGGTATTATACAACTATTTAAAATTAATTTCACTCCAAAGTTAGAGTTATTGTATTAGTGAAAAGAAAAATATATATATAATAAATTTATTCACATGAAATACTAAAATAATTGTACAAATATTTTCTTCTTTTTTCAGGAGCTGTGCAAATATCTTGTTTATGGTGATTGTAAAATCATTTTAACAACTAATATAATAAATTCACGTAAAAATAAGATGGAATTTGTTGTCATTGTTTTTTAAGGACCGAGGTGAAATTCCAACTTGGATGATTAATTTAGCTTTTAAAAAAAAAAATACGAGATGAAATTTGTTGCTTGTGTAAATAAAATTGCGTGCATGACAACTAAGTTTTTTATTTTTAGTCAAAAAGAAGTTAAATGTTTTATTGATTTTTTATTTATACAACAGAGATCTTTTTTTTTGTTGGTACAAGTATTAAACAACCGCCACGTAGCATATACATCTGTAAAATCCACCAAGTTCTGTAATTACACGTGTTTTCTCCAATTGTTAATTATTTCCAATTTTGAATAGAAAAATAGATACATCGTTTTCTCTTCTTTCTTTTTAGTGAATATTATTGTTTTCCTTTTCTCTTATGAGATCACGATTATTTGGTATACAAATTTGTTTGCTTTTCTTTATTTTCTTTTCCATGGTCACGAGAAACTTGACATATTTATCTGAAACGACATGCTAAATATCCAACTACTACTAGTTATCAATATCAATAAATTCCATTAGTAGAAATTGCAATAAATATTGACATCTAGTTTTTGTTTTTTATAATGGTTATGAGAACAAACCGAAATGAAACTCAAATATAGAAAGAGAGGATAAAATGAAGTAGAAAATAAATTATTAAAATGATTTTAGAAAGAAATAAAAAAAATTGGCAATATCATGCATTTTGACTGAATCATTTTATTTTTCTTAGAAAAGGTTATTCTTTACCTTAAAGAAAAGTCAAAATCACATGACAACTCATTTTAGTTTCATAAAGTTATAAGTGTTGTGATGAGAGTTAGATATGCCAACGTTAGATCAATCTTGGTAGTTGAATGAATGAATATGCCAAACTTCAATCAATTTAGACACATCAAAAAGTGAGGTTGGATATTCAATGGAAGCTTCAAAGAAAATTTTGTAGTAGTACTTAGAAGTTAGAACTTTATAAAACCAACAAAAAAAAGGAAGGGAAAGAAGAAGAAGAAAACAATCGAACCTTGATTGGTAAACTTGTGGTCCCACCATTGCCACATAAATGAACAGAATAACAAAAATTAACTATTATTTGATTTAATATGATAAAAAAATACTAATGCATTATTGGAGTAATTCTCACGTCATTATTTTTAAAAAAGTTGATGTATTCTAATTATTTTTCTATAGTGTCAAACAATTGTCAAATTGGAAGTCGGTAATGTCATGAATCCTCTCAAAAAATGTGTAGCGTTAATTGAAACCTGTCATCATTCATGTGTGTATATGTTAATGTGTGTTCCCTTGAAGAAGAAAAAATATATGTGTATATATAATTGAGTTGATTTTGTATGGCTTTGACCACATAAAACGTGTGTTTGATTAAGAAAAAAATTATCGGTTATAAACTACCTTTTGAATAAATACATGTGTTATCTTTTAAGGAAAATACATGTGTTATTAAATAGTTGTTGAATGGTTAAAAAAAAAAATATGTTCTCACGACTTTTTTTCTTTTGTTTTTTAAGGAACACGACTTTCTTCCTTATTGTTCAATCTTTGAATTACGTAATTAGAATATATGCAACAGGTCGGATTCAGATAATCTGATCAGTTACATTTAATATATATCAACTCTCTTTCTTTTTGTCGATCAATCTTTAAATTTAATTCTTTTACATATTTTAAAAAAAATCTTAAATTTTAAAAATTATCAATGCAATTGAATGGAATCGAAATAAACTTATACTACATGCTTTCATTTTCACCATCGTCGATGACAGGTCCTAATCTACCACAACACCACTTATTTGAGCTTTAAATGCCAGCTTTTGACATGGCCAGAGTCACACGGACACTATATGACAATTCAGACCGTGACTGCCCTCTAATTGGGACATACCATACACCAATGCCCAAATTAAACACACAACATAAATTATTCTTGTTCTTGAAAAATAATTGAGGACCTTAATTATAGCTACGATAAACTACATGATTCGCCACACTGTGATTATTATGGAATTGAATTATTGAGGGAGCTTAATTATTATGGACCAATTTCGTTGGTTTTCTTATCAATAGCGATGAGAGAAAATAAATAGTGCGAAACTCGTCACATGTTGGAGTATTTCTCTCCTAGACAAAATATATATATATATATATATATATAATAGGGAAAGCATGCAACTTTTTATTTTCCTAATCGCTTTTTGCTTTTGTTTGCACCAATCTTCAACTCTTTGAGTTCTCACAAATTACGTGGAGTGCAGATAGGAATTTCTAAATACTCGTTAAGGTTGTGTTTGGATAAACACTAAAAAAAAAAAGGTAATCAAAGCTTTGTTATATTTTTTAATAAAATTGCTATTAATTAAACAAGAAATATTTAATATGTTATACGATTAAATATGTTTTTGGTCCTTATATCTTTCAAAAATACAAATGTTTTTGGTCCCTTTTTTTTTTAACAAATCAAACTGAAATATATTGCTCAAAGAAGGATAAATTTGAAGGTGAGAAAAACCACAAGAAGGGGGGGTTGAATTGTGTTTTCAAAAACTTTTCTTTCTTACGTTCTAAAAAACTGTTTCCAGATTCAGAGTCTGAAATAGTTCAGAGTCTGACTAGAGTTCAGAGTCTTAGTGTAGCGGATAAATGTAAGTGAACAGAGAAAGAAAGAACACAAGCAATTATACAGGTTCCTTCCACAAACCGGAAGTAGTCCTGTCCCCCTTGCACTTCCAAGGAGAGTTCCACTAAAATGTAATATCGAATTACAAGTTGCTCAAACACTCAAGTAAGAGACTTCTCAATGCTCAAGGACAACTCCAAGAGACTTCTATGCTCAATCACACAAGAAAGAGACTCCTTTGCTCAATCACACAAGAAAG
>Ga0315913_1004516_pt1 | contig 16837 bp, 13 predicted proteins | sample MpolsnodulesMG_FD_207736 | JGI IMG/M metagenome (GOLD analysis project Ga0315913, IMG submission 207736) | Medicago polymorpha root nodule microbial communities from Los Angeles, California, United States - small nodules | ecosystem: Host-associated > Plants > Roots > Nodule | place: USA... | reverse complement strand
GCTAATAAAATCATAACAAGAAACTAAAAAAGTTTATGATGTATTATGTAAGGGGCCCTTTTCTCAAACTATGCCTAAGACCCCTAAAATGCTAGGAACGGCCCTGAGCAATTGAAGCATGGTTGATGTTTTTTTGTGAAACTTGGCTTATGTTCTGCAAGACAAAGTTCGCTTTGCACAACGCTAATTAATTTGTTGAAAGTGGAAAGTGGCGTCTATAATTTATAAACCTTAACCCACTTGTTGGAGCAACAAAGAATATAACTCAACAAATAAAAATACACTTGATCTACTGCTCGTTATTCCTGAGCATTCTTGAACTTCTTTAATATGGATTGGATTCGATCAAAATTTTCTAAGATGCTCTTTTTAGCCATAAGAAAGGACGCCAGCACTTGTAATTGTCGGAAAAAAAATTCCTGATAGAAAAATATCTAACCTATCAGTTGTTTAAACCACACAATATGATACGTTAAATACACAATTTATGTTATTAATTCATGATCCCAAATATTTTTCTTTTTATAAAACAAGGTTTTTTTTATAAAAAAAATTATGATAGGGATCACTGATGTTGAGTTTTTAACCGTAGATGATCTCAACCCAACAGTTTATATTTAAAGAATAGGTTTGTTTTAAACAATGTTCAGCTATTACTGAAAATGTGAATGTTGTAATTAGATAGCCTGATATTAAAAACGTTAAGACTATTGTACAATGTTAATTTTCACATTTACAAAAATATAGCAGTAATATATCTATATGGTGTTTAGATAATGTTGAATCCCCAATACAGAAGGTTGCGATTAAGCCAGTTTGGTACAGCTCGATTCAAACCAAGCCAGTAAGCCATAGCCCTAACAGATAAAACCTGAATTACAAACACCTCTCTCAATTACTATCAGCATAAGCAAGCAGCCGTGATTGATAAATCCTCCTCAAAACTGACCACAAGTATTATGCAACGTATGAATTTTAAATATACAAAAATGGTATTCAATTAAAACACAATGGTGATACAATGCAATAATAAAAGCACTTGATGAGACAATAAACTATCTATACTAATCTGACAACATCCCCAAGGCAATCGTAGAAATGAGATATATTAATCTTCTCTTTTCCAGAATAGATAGCTTCTGCAGATCCACCATGCGCACCTTGCGCTGCCATCTCAATCAACATGTATAACTTCTTGATAGGCATCTGAGGATAAAGTTGAGCACAAAATAGGAGTTAGAATAAGTACAAATATCGCAGCAAATGATCTCTTCCAACCACTGTTTTCCAGTAGAAAATATTATGCGAAGCTATTCAGCGAACAATTTAACCTCCTATGCTTAAAAGCGTAGAATGCTAGAAATATAAAATTGAGCATACCTCATTGGCAAAAAGATATAATGGTTACCAAAATATCGACCAACACCTATTCTACTAACAACCATCACATGGACAAGTAAAATTTGACGAAGAAACTTTTTCTTGTAAAATTATAGGAATTCCACTGTTTTACTAGTAAAGCCAAACTATCACAAAGACAACAGAAACGGATGAAGCAAATAAAGGAGTAATGATACATACATTATCCAATGCCTCTGCGGCAGAATCAATATCTTCATCAGCAAAAACATTCAACTGTTCTAGGACCTGTATTTTACAAATGAAAAATAGATGTTTAACATATATTTTGAACTACAGTATAAATTGTTCGTTCGAATTTTTACATTGCAAGTGATACAATCACTTCAATTTTAAACAATGTGAGACAACTGATATGTTATCAAAAAGAACATAAAGCCACCAACAATAACAACAAACATTCAAAATCCATATACCAATAGCATGGAATTAACCTGGGAGCTATATCAAAATGCAGAGAACAAATGAGTTTACCTTCTTCGCGTCTTGTTTGTTCAAGGTAGGAACATTGTAAGTTACGGAGAATGTATCAACAAATCCAAGTGACTCCAAGAAGTCCACTTCACTTGTTGTTCCAATAACCATGAGTTTTTTCCCCTGAAAACATAGTAAAAAATGCACATTATTTACAGCAAGAGTTACATAACATCAAAAAATAATTTGTCATTAATATTTCTAATATTGAAGGTGTGGAGATGAACTCCCAAGAGCTAAACATACTGCTTGTACCAATCGCAGAAAAAATATGCACACATTAAAACTTAAAATACTTAAGGTGTTGCAGATTGAAAACTTATGACATGTGCACTTCAGAAATAAACTCAAAGGACAAGGACAAACAGAAACCTTTGGAGGAAGCCGTTTGAGCAGGACCAGCAATGTCTGCGAAATTATGTTTGAAAAACGAGGACCAATGGCCACATACTCCAATAATCTGGATTAGTGTACAATGAAATAGTTAATACTCAAGGAGGAATTACAGATAAGGATGATAAAAGAGCAATTACAAATCTTACCTCTCAATGTCATCGAGAACAATGACACTCAAAGGTGACTTGTATGCATCCTCAAAAACCTATTACAAAGCATCAGACCTTAAAATTTACATGATAAACATGCAAGGGAAATGCTAAAATAGTATTATCGATGTAATTGTTAAAGTGCTGAAGAAAATTGAAAGTTAAAAGCATATACTTGATTATTGGCTCAATAAAACCTCATTTGCAAGGTAAGTAATCAAGTCTGCAGAAAATATATACATGCAATATTCAATAGGTTAAAAAAAATGGCTCAAAATATTCTTACAAACCTTAATAATCTGGGCACATTTAGTGCTCTCATGTAGACCAATCATTGTTTCAGCTGAAATCTATCAAATTACAGAAGATCAAAGTTAAATTTGGCCTTACTTATAAAGTCAAAAGCAATGCAGATTTTTGGAGTGTAATGTTCAAGATAAGGATAGAACTTACTATCTTGACATATGCGAAGTCACTATCAATGCCTACAGTAGCTCCAATTGCGGTTTTACCACTACATAAACAAAGCAGGTTAGATATATGTTATCACAAAAGACAAATGAGTAATGAGTATGAAAATTAACACATACCTGCCACGAGAACCTTCCAGAAGACAAGTAACAAGGGGGCTTCCTTTGCTCACTTTAACTTGCTCTGCAATTAGCATTGCCCTCTGATAAATGTGCTTATGTCGATCACCACACTCCACCATGCCATGGAGTCTGTAAATTCAGAGAGAAATCATAAAACTAACTTTTGGTCTAAAATTCTGTTTTTCATTGATTGATTAAATTCTGTTACAATCAAGCTTTACATAGAAAGCTGACAGTTACCTGCAGTAGCAGGTCAACCTACAGATGACTGACACTTGTCAGTCACTTGACAGCTAGCAACAGCTGTCAAGTGCCAGCTAGCCTAACTAACTCCTTCTCTAATAGAGTCTATAAATCAAATAACACAATCATTGTTCGCATATAATCCTATCAATCATGCACTGATACTTTCATGAAACAGATAATATTACTTGATTCCTGAAATATCTTCTACAGAGTACATTTTATGTAAATTTTCAGAATACCAATGGGAAAGAATAAATAAAATGAAGTTGCTTAACCCATTTCTGAAAACTGTAAAACCTTGGGACCAAAAGCAGTACCTGCATCGCTCAAGATCGTCCGTGGAAGCTCCAAATGCAGGAATAACTTCATGGAGTGCATTCAAAAAGTCATCCATCGTAACCTTAATATTTTCCTCCTCCACTGGTTTAGTGAGGTCATCTAGGCTCAATTGTCTATTTAAGGCATATGAGACAGCACTTTTCACAACACCTTCAAGTTCCGCACCACTGTAGTTTTTGGTTCGAGCAGCTGCACGAGAAAAGAAAAGGTAAACCTCCCATGATTCAAAAACCATGATTCTGATAATTTTATTTTTCCTCTTTTTTGGTAATATGAAAAATAACATTCACACCATAAATCATAGGCTATGTTTCATGCATTTACATGATTGTTAATAAAGAATTAATATGATCAAAATAACTGATCATTTGAATTTGAATATTTCTGCTATTGGTTCATAGAGGGTTTACAAATGTATATACAACAAACAAAACATAATCCCATTGAATTCAAATCAAAACAGAATGAGCTATCTAAGGAAACTAGGACCCTAAAAAATATATCAAATAATAAATACAAAATATATTAACATGAATAATGTTTTTTTTTCACTATCTTATTATTATCATGTTACTAATTGAATCCATTAACCAACAGTAAGTATTGACAAATTATCAAATAGAACATTAATTTGTTCCTTTTATTTATTTTTTTTGAAGTAATTTGATACATTTATGAACTATGACACACAAACACCCCTGATTTTAGGCCAGGACAATGTCATAGACCACATTTAAGTGTCCAATTAAAAACTACTTATGCTTACTTTGCCACTGTACGGACACGGTCGGGAACCATTCCAGCTAAAAGGAACATCTTAAGATGTACTGTACCTATTTTTGATAGTTTTGCTGCAGTAGTTTGCAGCTTGTGGATATTTATATTTGTTTGCCTGTGTTCTTAATTGGTTCAATTTTTCTTCTAACTTCAATTATTTGAATCATCAAATGTCACCTCTCTTTAAACTTCTATAAAAATGCTGATAAATTATTGAATCTGATATATAGAAATACACACATACATAAGTATGTGTCAGTGTCCTACATTTTGGAAAACAGTGGTGCGTATATTATCTCAAATGACAAGACTGAATTTATGTTTTGTAAATACCTTTGACTCTAGAGAATTGAGACAATGTTTTTCATACTCAAACCAAAATATAATACAATCTATCAAGCACGGGCATGGACACTGGACAAAACACAGAAACTTTGACACAACTTATGTCGAAATTATAGGACACACACACATTCACTTTATAAATACACAAAATTACATATGAGCATTATTTATACCATATCTAAATTAAGAATCAAGATGACTAGCAAATGACCACCGAGATGGAATGAAGATGAAGACCATACCAGGTGAAATGGGGGAACGGAAAAGGGAATCAGAAAAATGAAGCACGAAAAGAAAGATGAAGAGCGAAGACGATAAAAACGTGTGTATGCAGGAAGACGAGAGATTTTTTTTTCAAATGCCTAGTTAAACTACTGCTTTTTTATGAGTCCATGTTATATTAGATATCACTTGAAAAAATGTTTATAACTGAGATATGACAGATTTTGTAAGGATGGATTAAGACCAGTCCAAATACCTAAGATGATATAAAAGGTTATTCAAGATTTGTTGGGTCACCCTCTATCGAGCCACTGAGGTCACACTCCAGATGCCAATCCTGGGCATGAAAGAGGTGTATTCAGATGTTCCACATTTGATTAGATATAGCCTGAAAATATGTTTAATGAGTGAGAGGCATTTGTCACCTTACAATCCGGTTTTGTGATGTTGAGTTAGTCCCAACCAAAATTTTAAGACTTTTAAAAGTTCTTTTCTTTTCTTATTTTTTTACAAAAAAAAAAAAAAAAGTGTCTGTTCTCAATATAGTCGCATGTTAAGAGTGTCTAAAGGAGTGCTGGAAGTGAAGAACAAAAAGACATTTTTGGGGATACTTGTTGGACACATAAGTTCAATTCAAAATACATAAAATCAATTCTTATCCGGTAAACATCTATTATTTAACTCAACTATTTCAACAAAAGAAAATAGCGAGATTGTGCTTACTCAGTTTATGATAGATGAAAAAAAATTCCTTCCCTCACAATTTTATTTAAAATTCAATAACATTTTAGGAAACAATATTTGATAGTATAAAGTAAAGACTAGTGTAAAACAAAATTCTAGATAAACTAGATGTGACTCTCAATGAAGCAAAGATAAAACAAGAAAGTCACCATCCCCATGTTGGAAATAACATGCAAGTGTGACACACACAAAAGTGTAAAGAAATTGGTCACCTGAAATCTGATCCGTCACAAATACAATGTCCAAGCCTATGTCAGTTCTGTTTTAGGTGATTTGAAATCGGTTAAAATTAAAAATTGCACATATTTATAAACTGTTTTCAGTTGAAACATCTCTGAACCAGCTTTTAATTTGCCAGACTCCACCTCAGTTTGCATGTGATAAATGAAACGAACAAGATCTAACAAATATATCATGTTATAATATCCCTCGGTAAGGAAATATTCTGCTAATGCAACTAGGAACCATAGTCATCCAATATTTTAATTACTTTATTAATAATAGCAGATTTATATGTATGTGTAAAAAGATTATGCATCACTAAATACATACCAAGCTCTTGAAGGTTTATATCAGGAGCTAGAAAAGAATTCTCTTTCATCTTGTTAGTGTGAATTTGAAGAATTTGCAATCGACCATTTTCATCAGGGAGGCTTATCTCAACCTGGACTTCCAATCTCCCTGGTCTACAAGACATAATAGTAAGTGGTAAATGACAAGAAGATATGCTCCGCATGCACACAGACATGTAGCTACTATAAAAATCAATTACAAGTATCAGAATTAAACATGAGAGTTAAGCACCTGCATGGTGATTAAGTTTATCAGCTCTGCTCTAAATTAAGAGATGATTGCTTCCCCTTATAACTAATAATATTGTATATAATATAAACATGAAACATGTGTAGGATAATTAGTCACATAGTTTTCCTCAAACTCTTTTGAACACCGATAAGGAGGGTTGACCATATAGAAAATATTCCAACAATTAGAGATAGAGGGAGACAAAAAAAAAATATAGACTAAACCAGTAAGAGATTATATGGTCTACCATTTGACTCAATCCATGACTGGCATCATTTGATCCCTGTCGCAAACCCCACCTAGTGAGAAAAGGGTTGTGGTGATTGTTGTTGTTCTGTCTTAATTCTACATGGTATCACTGGTATGACATTCCTTTAAACCACTATGCTTTTACACTAACACTAGTTCCAAAACTCCAATTTCAAGCAAACAGACGCATCTCCGCCAACTGTGACTTTTCCTACAATTCCATCCCTTAAAAATGATTGCTGATCGGTAGAAAAACTTGCCGACGACCCAACCACTAATTACCCTGTCGGGGAAAGCAATTTTAAAATTGTCAAGCCTACAATGTAATAGTTTCCATGCAAAATAAACTACTAAGTTCTTAGAATTCTTTTTAGGGTAATAGTCATTTTGGTCCCTGGATGTGTAACAAGTAGAAACAATAGTCCCTCAATGTATTGAAATTTCAAAATAGTCCCTGATTGTGCACTATGTTAGTCAAAATAGTCACTTACGTTAAAGTGTTTCGTTAAAATTGTCATATTAGTCCCTCAATATACTTACTTATTGTCAAATCAGTCCCTATAAGTACTTATTGTCATATCAGTCCCTGTATGAAAAGAGTTAATGTCAACATTGAAGGACTATTTTGACTAATGATGTGCACAACCAAGGACTATTTTGGAATTTCGATACATTGAGGGACTATAATGGCTACTTGTTACACATTCAGGGACCAAAATGAATATTACCCCAATTCTTTTTTGGCTCTTGGGGGAACTTGCATTATCTTTGGACGAAGGAAATGACAATTTTCAAATGTTTTGGAAAGTTGGAGAGAAATATCCACCAAACAATTTTGGAAGAAGTCATTCACTGTCACTATATAAAGGAAGTCTTATAAAGAGTTGAGGCATCTATGAGCAGAGAGTGAACCTACAAGCATATGTGAGTGATCGGACTATCCCCTGGGAGTGAGTCTTCATCAATCCTTGTGATTATTGAGTTGGGGGTATCAGGTTTCTAGGGTGATAAATATCTTCGGGTAAGTTTTTTAAGTTCTCATAAATCTTATATAATTATTTTGAGACAGTGGTATTTTTATTGGATTGATTCGTGGAAGTTGGCAGACAGTGCAACACAATGTAAAGTCACGTGTTTTGTTATTTTCTTTACGATGTGTTTTTAAGTGTGTTCCCATCCTGGATTCGTGGTGAGCGATTTATCAAAACAAACCACCATCTTCAAAATCCGATCTCCTTCACATGCGTTCCAAATTTTACATTTCAACTCTTGTTGTCACCATATTATTATAGCAACTCGTCTTTTGACCACACCGCCTTGTTCCCTAGATAGAAAACCACAACTCACCACTAGTTCATGTGGACATAGAACCGAGACCCGCCCAAAACCAATCAACCCGCATGAAAAAATAGCTAGGCAGGGGGTGTGTACAGGTCTTCGGGTCATCAGCTTATTTTTTTCAGTTTCATGTGAATACATATGGGCGGGCCTGGGTGGCTAAAATGATTCGGTGAAGACCGAACCCGCCCATTGTTTTACCAAAGTTGTTCTATAATATCTTTTTTTTTTAAGAGTTGTTCTATAATATCTTATTCAGTGATTGACAAGGCATGTTATAGCACTGTCACATTCAGCTATTTTCATAAAAAAAGGCATAGCATTCGTCATAGCATGTACTCGTGGTCTTTTATTTTCTCTCTTAATACTGAATTACAGCAGGGTAATCTCGAGACACACACCATGCCACCAAATTCTTGTTAAAATTTGAAGAAAAACACAGTTCACATCTAACAAGTGTAAACCAAGTCAACTCAAAAAGTCACAAGTGCAAACAAGCTTAAAAGACCTATCACTTTAAAAGCTACAGTATGCAGTTTTATTAACTTTGTTGTTACTCTCCTTTCTCGCTTTTTCAGTTGCAGTTTGGTGGTTGAACAAAGGTGATGATACAGTCAGATCGGACTCACTACAGTTGAATAAGGCGGTGTAGATGGCTAAACTTTGAGCGACTCACTCTTCTTCTTCACTCGTTTCAACCCACCCGGTAAACTCGTAACCCGTCACCCGAGCAAACCGAGAAACTAAACGGGGCGGAGATGGGTTGAGATTCTTCATCCGACGGTTTTCTTCGGGTGAGCGTTTATAGCTCGAACCCTCCCATTGTCCACCCCTAAGTTCATGCATTGTTCAGGGGACATGCATTTATCAGTGGACATGCAACTTAAATGCGGGCATATATGAGTAAGCTTGAAAATTTGATTGTTGAATTTATTGCATTCATATCCTTTGCTTATAATGTAAACAGACATGTCAGATGAGAGGGGGGGTAGGTAGCTCAACTGGTTTGAGAAGGGAAAAAGAGTTGGAGGTTCTAGGTTCAAACCAAGACGAAGAGTAAAAATATTAATCTATCAAACTAACTACTAACATTTGCCATTAAAAAAAACATGTCAAATAACGTAGGAGTGGGACATTATGGACGAACCTAGAAAACAAATGAAACAATAAAACATCAAAATAGAGATCAATTGAGTATTATTCAATGGTGGAATCAAAGGGTAAATTACAGAGGATCAAATCCGTCTCACAGAGCTAGGCTCCTAGAGCTATAACTCTATCCATTTGTAGCAAACAATTACAATTCAACCCATTTGGGGTTGGCTTGGGATCTTGGAATTTGCTCCTCTTAAGGTCTCAGGTTCGACTCCCCCTGGTGCCAATGTCGGTGGGCAAGTCCATACAGAGCCTTACTCTGCCTTTAAATCCCCCCCGCAAGTGGGCGGTGGGATTGGTCCCCTCGGAGTAGTCGATTCTTGGATCCGATACTGAGTTTAAAAAAAATAAAAAATTACAATTCTGAAGATACACCCCACTCCACTCACACGCTCAGCCTATTTGATAGGCGTGCACCTTAATCAAAATTCCGCTACGGTCCCTACTCTCTCTCTCTTCTTGCCAGCTCAGCATTCTATTCCCTCCTCCCTTCTTACCTCTTCTACACTAAACCAGCCACACCTTGGTCCCTAAAACTTTATGGCCATTTCCCTTGCTGGCTACCTGAACTTGACTCTATCTGCAATCAAATTTTCTGAAATACTTCGTCTCCATCATATGATAATCTCTTTGGACAGCTATTACATGCCTCCAACCCTCAAGGTCTGCCCCACACTTGTGCCTCTTGAATCATCTGTGCTGGTTTCCCAATCTAACAAGCTAGGAAGAGGGGGCTAATGGTGTGGTTGTAACCCCCATATCCTTGGTGGAATAGCTAGTTAATTGGGGAATCAGTCAGAGCGAGAGATTATAGGTTATAAATAATAGGAAGGGAATGTTGGACGAACTTGTGTTGAGTATTGGAAAGGGTATTAGGGAGGGAGATTTTAAGGTCTCTTGAATACTTGGAGATTGGTTTGTAATATAGTATTATGTTTGCATTCTCATCTTGTTGTGCACTGACTGGGTACCCCATCAGTAGTGGTACAACCGACCATGGAGCAGGGAACTTCCATCTATAACACATTTTCTTTCAATATTATAAATCAGTATATATCAGTAAATTAATCTCATGGTGGATTAAGAAAGAGAAAATAGTTCCTGGATCCAGTTGAGGGGCTGTGTATCATGCTATGGCGGTACAAACCTAGGAACTCAGAGCAACTATTTTAACAACTCAAGTTGGGAGGCATTATGGAAAAGACTATTTTTTTACAACCAAGTTGCATTTCATATTGCTTCCGATCAAATCTTTCATGAACGGACCAAACACAACCCCACAAAACCGACTTGTAAGGTGGCCCAATGGATCTTAGACAAACTCTAATACCATCTTAGATTTTGTAGTTGGGCCTAACACAACCCACAAAACCAGCGTGTAAGGTGAGGACTACCCCCACTTATAAACACATAGCCGGACCATATCTCATCCAAATGTGGGACTATTCAATGGTAACAAAATTCACACACCGGTAACTGTCGAGCAATTACAGATCTAATAGATCTATTAACTTGTTATGGTCCAGAAAAGAGAGTGGAGTGAGTATTATTGATCAAGGGGAATTCCCCTTCACAACTGCACGGCAGTTACAACCGAAACGGTTAACAGAATTTGGAAATTGAACGCCCCTCAGTTTCCCCCTCTTACTTCTATTTATACATGTCTAGGCTTCCTAGAGTACACTATTAACTTGGGTACTCCTACAACATTCCTAACATAACTGCCCTATAAATCTACTCAGATATCTATGAGCAAATTCACTAGTGTATTCTGAATTCTCTCCCTGACTTATTTCATTCGCTATTATTTTCTTGCATTTGCTCAACATCTAACATTATATAAAAGCATTCAGATTGGAAGTAGATTTGACGACAAATATAGCGTACCCATGTTAACTGTTCATATTTTTACTTTCAGGAAGAAAAATAAATATTAAAATCTAGAACAGAGGAAGGAGGTATGGTCATATAGATACCGCAAGAGTGCTTCGTCAAGCATGTCCCTTCTGTTAGTCATTCCAATAAGCAAAACATTGTTTAGTGATTCCACACCATCTATCTGCAAACCAAGTAAAACCTCTGACTATTACTGATGACTATATATGTATATTAAAAAAACTTTCAAGATTTAATACTTTCACGGACCTTGGTAAGAAGCTGGTTCACAATGCTATCATGAACCCCCGTACCATCTTTAGTGGAGCCTCTGGACTGCACAAGACATGAAGAGAAACATATAGCACAGTTTGGATTAACTTCTGGTATATAGGAACTTTTCAATTCACATAATTATTTTATTCATTACTGACCAAAATTTAAACTTTTATCAGTGGTTAAGAGATCTTCAGAAATGTTGAAACATAGAAGCTCGTTTCAAATTATGCAAGTTAGTAGATAGAAGACTCATAATCAATGTAGGATTATTTCAATTTCATTTTCCTTATTTTGTGTGGAAAATATTATCAAAATAGGCTCCTATGCATCGTATCAGAAAATTCAATCACGGTGTAGCTTTAAATCCAATGCTCTCCTATGCATGGTATCATAAAATTCAATCACAACGTAACTTAAAATCCAATGCTAGTGATTACTTAGATAACTACATGCATTATTTTCATATTCCAACATTGAAATGTGATCACTTTCCCTATGTTCATGGGTGCTACCACTTGTGGAGTTGGAGGAATAAGGGTGCTCATGTTGAAGATTTTGTGAGGCCTCCTTTTCCTTCCCAGATAATCACTCAATAAGTTTCAATCATACGAGGGCCAAAGCATATTTTTCATCCATGTTACATTTGTACCAAAGCAGAGGTGACATTTAGCTGGAAGGCGCCTAGGCATGGGTGGCCTCGAATAAACACAGGTGGTGCCTCGAGTGGTAATAATCTGTCAGCTGGCTGCAGAGGTGTTATTGGGATGATAGAGGTTGTTGGATGTGGGGTTTGTCAAGCCTCTAGGCTCTGTGTGCTTACGTGGAAGAGCTATGGAAGGCTTACGGGGGTTTAGATTTGGTCAAAGTGATAGGCCTTCAGCTATGGAGTTGGAGTTGGTTGTTGGTTGTTATTAGAAGCTTGGAAGGTGGCTCATTGGTAGTGTCCAAGGAAGAGCTTTGCCGACGAAGATTAGAAGACTGCTGGAGGCTGATTGGAGTGTCTGCATAAATCATATTTATCGAGAGAAAATTATGGTTGCGGGTGGTCTTGCCTGTTTAGGGTACGAGTTTGGAGAAGATTTGGTGATTTTTGAGCATCCTCCTAAGATTAAGCAGTAGGTGGCTGCTGATGTGTTAGGAGTTTGTACTCCTGGTTTGATTCTTTTGTAGTTTCTCTTTATTGGGCTTCAGCCCCTATTTTATATATATACCCCCATTTAAAGGTATGTTACTTATCAACAGTAATTAACAAATTGACTATAGCAACACAATAGATAATTGGTGTTGAGATAATGTTTGAGAAACCCTGTACCTTACAGATAGCATCAATTTCATCAAATATAATAACATGCAAATCACTTTCATCACCTGGAAAACAGAGAAAAAAATAAGTGAATTATCTTAAACTTGAACTTAAAGAACGTGCGATGAATGTATATTCATCACCTAGGTTCCTCTGATCCTGTTCAGCATCAGCAAAAAGGTCCCTCACATTCTTTTCAGTTTCACCCACAAATTTGCTCAAAACTTCAGGGCCATTTACAATCTAGTACAGGTAAGAAAAGAAAATATAAGATTCATCAACCACCAAAAAGATAATAACCAGATATCAACCTATAGAAAGCAAAGCACGTATTTCCCATCCACTTTTAAAATTATTATAGCATATCAACCAGTTAAGAAATCTAAACCAAACAAAAAAATTATGATTTCAAAAAATCAAGTTAGTAGAGTATAGAAGGCATAAAAGCATGGTGAGAACTGATAATATGCCAGCAGAAAGTTACACCCACCCAAGTAAGACTCGTGCAGGGCATAGTTAACGAAATCAAGCCATATTAATTTATGTGACAACACATGAAAACGATCATGTAATGACAAATTTGGAATAAAAAATTATAGTGGATAAGTTAAAAAGTACCAAATCGTAAAACATTGAAGAAAAACGAATTCCAAGGCAAATACTGGTGCACTATGAAAAACAGTTAGGAGAGTGAACAATCATAATTAAAAAAAAAAGGATATTACAAATATTATATCTATATTAACCACTTAAACTGCTGCTGATTACATGTGTAATAGTTCAAATAGATGCGCATATTCAAATATATTACACGAGTATAACGAGTGGTTTCCAAACCTTTGGTTCCTTGCCATTCAAAATTTTTCCAATTTGACGTGCCATAAGAGTCTTTCCAGTTCCAGGAGGACCATAAAGCAGCATGCCCTTCACATGCTTGATCCCTAATCTGAAACCTCAAATGCTTTCAGGTGAGAAGGTGATATATCATAAAACAGTAGATTAAATGGACCACAGTATCAGATCTATTACTTAGATGTCACATGGGGAGGGAAAACACGAGATGCAAAAGCTCTTCGAAATATATCTGCAAACTCTGCACCCAGGCCACCAATACCCAGAGACTCAAGGTTAAATTCTTTCTGCTTAAAAATGTTGCTAGTAGTAGATTCGCGCTGATTGATAATCTGCAAAGCACAACATAAACAGGTAAAATTTTGCAAGGATAATAATAATAGTTAGTAGAGTGGTGTTAGGAAGTTTTTCCACCTACTGGGAGAAGACTTGGTTGTTCTTAATAGAGTAAAGTAAAGAAATTTACATAAAGTGACATTATTTTGCATAGCAAAGTGTTAACTATTACCTCACATGGAATACATGTAAAAATGATCAATTACCTCACATTGAATACATGTAACAATGATCAAACTAAATTGCTGGACTTCGTTACTAAATGATATATATAGAAGATATTACCAAACAACATTCTGTATGAACAGTCTAAGATCAAGGTTGGCCAAACATTACCCAAATCAAATCAGTAAAATTAAGCATCAAGGGATAGTTAAGTTGTGTAAGCATTTGGAATGTGTCAAGAAAGAACAGTTTAAATGTCAAAAGAAAATTAGGAAACTCACCTTAATTCCACTATCACGTGATGCTTCAAAAGCTATGAATGTGTCCTCTGAAATCATCCCTCGGTCAATAGAACTAGACCTTTGTTGGCCCTCAACAGTAACTTGACTGACTGTAAAGCTATAATTATTTCCCTGATGCTCAAATAACACTTTCTGCCCTGCTGTCATTACCTGAATTTAATAAGATCCACATTAATTTTTTTACAATTGGATATAGTATAATCAAACAAACAAGAGGAATGTGTGTGATGAAAGAGGATGGTTACAACAGAATAACATGCTTAATGAACATTAAAAAACAAGTTTAACTTTCATCCAGCTCATATGCAATCCCCCTGATTCATCTCCTTCAAGAAACTAAAAAGGTTACCCCTGAACCAGAATAAAATATTGTTCTCCTATAACTAAGATCCATGCATTACTCACAAAGGAAATGCTATTAGATATCAATGTCATGAACAAATTAAAGTTTAAACCGGCCAGGAAAATCAAATTAGAAATGGTAATAGTTGGCTTAGCACAATAAGTTAGAACTATAAATCATTGATTTATTAAATTGCACTACTATGGACTACACATCGTAACATCTAGCAACTGTATGGCAATGTCTATGTTCCTGTTTTCAAAATGTAACCAACACTGGTAGTTAACGAAAGGGCACAAATTGCCCTGTGAAAAACCTTACCTGCTTTATAAACCTCTTTCGTAATTGCTTGGCAAGTACTATAGCATCAATCTACAAAACAAAGCAAAATCAACAATCTTAATTACAAACCACTCTAATCAGCAGAAAATTAATGACAACCAAATGAACTTGCTCAAATACACATAAAACACCTGTTCATTTTTGTTTCCAGCCTTTTTAATGAATTCCAATTCAAGCTGCAGCACTGCCAGGTTGAAATTTTCAGGCGGCACAAATCTTAAACAACATAATAACAAATCAATTCGTGAGCAAAATTGATACTCAATACTCGATGCTAATCAGCTAAAACACAAACTACAACAAACTAACCGCGTCACAGGTACAGATTCGGCAGCAGAAACTCTTGCACATCGACGTTGAATTGAATTCAACGCAATATGGCCTCCGCGTATGCTTTCATGAGCTGTATTCTTTAAGTTAAGGCCACAAATACAAAATCACCAATTCATACACAAACCCTATAACATCGACACTTCTGATCAAAGACGTGTTCTGGTGTCTGACACATATCAGTGTCCAACATCAACACGACACTTTTGATTACATTGAACTATGTTATTTTCTATATAAAAAAAAAAAAATCAACCAGTGTTTGTGTCGTGTCCAGAGTCAGGCTACATAGTACATAGTAATCAAATCATCAACATTCAGCATTGTAATGAATAAAAATATATAAAGAAAATGTTAAATCTAAGCTAATGAATCGAACAACGTCAATTAAATAAAAATTAATGAAAAAATGTAATGAAATGAAGCAAATAAAGTGGTGAATGAAGGATATGAGATAGAGAAAACGAAGGAATCGCCGATGGAAGCGAGGTATAGATTATCGTGACCAGGGACGGCGAATTTAGGTAGATCGGAGGCGGAGATGAAGGCGAGGTTGGTTAGAGCGAGTTCCTGAGATGGCGTATTGGTGACGATCATGTCGATCGAAGCGGAAGAAGATCCAAAGAATCGACCCGCCATTGTTGTGTTGAACCAGATCTTGCGTGTAGTTGCTTTTGCAGAGATCAGAAGATAATGGAAATGGCGTTGCCTGGGCGGGAGAGTGATGAAGACGATGATGCAATAATAAACCGGTAATGCTAACAATACAAGTATACAACACAACATATATACGTTTATCTTTTATTATTGTTGACCTGAGAACACAAAATAACTTGGAAGTTGAATTCAAAAACTTAGGAGTTAAGTATTAACAAAAATTTATTGTCAATACAAAATATTTTTGTTGTCCAATTATTATGAATGAGTAACCAAAATATTATGATTTCATTTTTTAACCAAAATAGTAGTAGTTAATAATTATCCTTTCTTCTTCCCCTAAAAAAAAGTTATCCTTTCTTCTTCTTTTTGACGATAAATATTATTCCTTTCTTCTTTTACATGTCTTGTGAGGAAAATTTAAGAAAATGTTATAGCTTTAGTATGGTGTATAGATAAAATGTAATATAATGATAGATTCCTAAGTTTTTTTTTTAGGGAAAGTACATATTAAATTTTATTTTTTGATTGAAGGTGCAGATTATTTTATTATAATAATAGCGAAAAATGACTGCTTAATATGCCCTCAAAATTGTTTACATTTAAAAAAAAAAATTGATAGAGAGTTACAACTTGATTGGAGTTACGACTCGATCAATTGAGCAATGTGAGAGATCTAATAAGCAATCATCGTAACATGTTGTTGGAACAAGGGTGTTTCACAAGTCACCTATTGAGTTTTGACAATAACAAGGTATTAAAAATAATCAATTGGATATGCTAAACAATTTGTTCAAGTGTGC
>Ga0315913_1004514_pt1 | contig 16841 bp, 12 predicted proteins | sample MpolsnodulesMG_FD_207736 | JGI IMG/M metagenome (GOLD analysis project Ga0315913, IMG submission 207736) | Medicago polymorpha root nodule microbial communities from Los Angeles, California, United States - small nodules | ecosystem: Host-associated > Plants > Roots > Nodule | place: USA... | reverse complement strand
TCTTGAATATAATATTCTTTTTGTGTCAATTGTTTAACTCCAAGAACCAAAATACACATATCATGAAATATATTATATTATTGATTATTTTTTAGGGAAGATTTATTATTGATTATTGATTCTCGGTTAGTTTCCGGACTTGATTATCCTTAACTAAACTTGTTCAACATTTGCAAGTCATACACAATAACATTTGAAATATCATTAACAATCTGGTTGTTATTTGACAAATCACCAACCTCAACATCTAGAGTAAACAACAACAAAAAAAAAAGGAATATTATATTCAAGAATCTTTTTTAATAACAATCAATCATAGGACATAGAAATAACAACATTTTATTTTAAGGGTCTTCTTAAGTGATGCTCTGGGACATTAACTAAAGAAACAAACAAAAATTGCATTGAAACATTATATTTTACATTTTTTAAACTTTAACGGTACAAGTTCCAAGACACTCATACTATATTTGGTTTTCTTAACTAATGCCCTTTAACATTTTCAAAATATTAAGGGAAATGTTAACTTATGCCTTTAAGATAGAAGTTAAGAAACTAAAGATAGAAACATTTTGTTGAAAATTGTGCATTCAATATTATATAAATTTAAAATCTTATCTTTTCAAGACAATATTTATGTTTTAATTCTATTTTTAGATTCTTAACTTGTGCTCTAGAACAGAAGTTTTTTTTTGACGTTGTACACAAGTTAGCAAGACCCAAATATTAATAACAACAAATCACCAAGCTCCAAGCTCGACATTAGACTAAAAAAAATTGTATGAAAGAAAAACAAATTTTTTAAATTGATACTTATCATGTTGATAAATATTCAGCTCATTATAGGACATAGATTTTTTATTTTGGGAAATAAGGAGGGTCTCTAAGCCCTTATTGGACATAGATTTACTGACATCATTTTCACTTTCACTTTCATTTTCTGTTCTGTTAAATCCTTTGACCTTTTAAAACTACTATAATTGTTAACGTGGTAATTTACAACCCTACCAAGTCAAAGTCTCAAAGGATGGAAAATTCCTCTACTACACACTTGGAAACACAAGTGTGGATAGAAGAACTAAGGAGACAAAAAAAGAAACACTCCAAACAAAACCACTTTCCAAATTGAACTCTTCTTTGCTTCATTCACTTCTTCAAAACGGAATAATATAAAGCCTTTCATTTTGTGCTAAGATCTTTGTTATTCATGAAAGTTTCTTTTGCTTAAAAAGGGTTCTCAAATTCATGGCTATTATCTCTCTTTAAGTCTTTCTCAGGTATGTGTTGACTTTTGAGTCTTCCCTTGTTTGGTTTCTCTGAATATGTCAATATGAATATGTCAATAGGGTCTTCCAACATGCACCTGTTTTCTTCTCTGAATATTTCAATATGAATATGTCAATAGGGTCTTTTCTTTTTATTTCTCATTTTCATTGATTAACATTAGTTTTTGATATAGTAACTTCATGCTTCTATTGTGTTTCATTTCATATATGTTCTAAGTTTTGGAGACATTAAATGTCCACAAACTTATGATAGTAATTTATTATCAGTTCTATGTAGAAAAGAAATTGGTAAATGAATCTGATAAACTCTTTCTGTTTTTGTTTTCTTTGTATATTAATATCAGATTTAGACCTTGTTTGGAGAAACAGCTTATTTAAGTTCTAATGGCATAAGAGCTTAGTCATTTCTGTTTGAATTAAGACAGTTGTGGAAGCATTCATTGATCAGAAGGCTTTGGAAGTTTCTGCAAATTGCAACCCTTTTGCCAACATTTGTTAGTGTTATTGATTCATGGGAAGAAAAAGGTTATTATTTTGTATACTGAATTGCTGCATTGTAAGATGATGGTTGTAGATTTTCTTAGTTCTGGTCCTACCTCAACTGCAATTTCTCAAATCATAGAAATTATTGGTGAGTTCCTATGCAGTGCTAATGATGTACTTGTGAATAAAGACAATTTTAAGGAACTTAGTTCTTATTTGGAAAGAATTATGCCGATTTTGAAAGAATTGAGGAATGAAAAAGTGAGTGATTCTGAGGCATTCAATCGTGCCATTGATATTATGAATCGTGAAACGAAAGCTGCAAACCTACTTGCTCAGGAATGTCGTAAGAAGAGCAAGTTTTATTTGTTAATGAATTGTAGGTCGATTGTAAATCGGTTAGAAAATCATACAAAGGAGCTAAGCAAGGCACTTGGTCTTCTTCCTTTATCAGCATCAGGTCTTTCAGCCGGAATATTGGAAGAAATTAAAAAGGTTTGTGATAATATGGAGAAAGCTGGATTTAAGGCTGCGGTAGCAGAAGAAGAGATTTTAGAGAAAATCGAGTCAGGGATAAGGGAAAACAGTTTTGATCGTAAGCATGCAAATAATTTAATAAATCTCATTGCTAAGGCTGTTGGAATTACAAATGAGAAGTCGACGATGAAGGCTGAACTTGAAGAGTTTAAGAAAGAAATCGAAAATGCTCGTGTTGATAAGAAAAAGGCTGAAGCTATGCAAATGGATCAGATCATTGCTTTGTTGGAAAGAGCTGATGCAGCCTCATCACCGAGCGAAAGGAAACTGAAATACTTTGCGAAACGGCAATCTTTAGGTACTCGAATCTTGGAGCCTTTACAGTCATTTTATTGTCCTATCACACATGATGTTATGGTGGAACCTGTTGAAACTTCATCAGATCAAACATTTGAGAGAAGTGCAATAGAGAAGTGGTTCGAAGAAGGAAACAAATTGTGTCCTTTGACATTGATTCCTTTAGATACATCGGTTTTGAGACCTAACAAAACTTTGAAACAATCCATAGAAGAATGGAAAGATAGAAACACAATGATTACGATTGCTACTTTGAAAGAAAAAGTACATCAGTTTGGAGATGATGATGAAGTGATAAATTCTCTAAAAACTCTTGAGGATTTGTGTGAGCAGAGAGAGCAACACAGGGAATGGATGATACTTGAGGACTACGTACAAGTTCTTATACAAATTCTTGGTTCGAGAAACCGCGATATAAGGAATCGTGCTCTTGCCATCCTTTGCATTCTAGCAAAAGACAATGAAGAAGCTAAGGTACTTAAATGAAAATACTATCCATTTTCTATTTTAATACTAGTTTACACATTCGAGAACTAAACTTTCTTTTCTGCAGGAAAGAATTGTAACTGTTGATAATGCGATTGAATCGATCGTTCATTCTCTTGGACGACGTCAGGAGGAAAGGAAGTTAGCAGTTGCATTACTGCTTGAATTATCCAAATATGATTTGCCGCGAGAACACATTGGAAAAGTTCAAGGTTGCATACTTCTATTGGTGACTATGTCTAATGGTGATGACAATCAAGCTGCTAGAGATGCAACTGAAGTATTGGATAATCTTTCATACTCTGATCAGAATGTTATACTGATGGCAAAGGCAAACTATTTCAAGCATTTACTGCAACGTCTCTCCACAGGTTTGTTTAATCTTTTATCTACGTAAATTAGTTGAGTCATCGGTATTGGTGTCCATTGCTAGTTCTTTTTTCTCTTCTTTTCCATAAAAGAGGTGTGTGTAGCATAAAAGAGCAGAGATACAAATATCAGAAATGATACTTTGACGCACAAATTTTAACAACAATTTAGATGGTTAACACGGTTCAAATATGTGGTTAATTACATTCACTTGATGATTAATAAATATAACAAGTTGTCGAAACTCAATAATCATCCACTTAACACAATTAACCACATTGTTTAATGTCACTAACCATGTTTTTCAGTTATACACTATATCTATTAACCATCCAAATTGTGTTAAATACACATGATTTTCAGGTGTTTTAAAATATATGATATCCATTAGCCATGATTTGCTGTCAAATTTACACATAAAAATTGTGGTTAACGATGTTCAAAAACGTGATTAATTGTGCTTTGTTGATGGTTAATGAGTTGCAACACCGTGTTAGATCCATTGAACATGATTAACCATGTATTTGAATTGCGTTAACCATCTAAATTGTTCTCAAATTTGTTGTGAAAGTTATGTGTCAAAATAACACATGTCTAAAAATATATCTTGTGCAACTTCTAGTACAATACACCAGAACAGCAGAAATTTCAGTTAAGAACACTACTACCCTCCATAACCGGAATGATTGTGTGAGAACAAGCCTTTTCCATAACCTGTTTCTATCTCATTATCTGTGCAGGAGCAGATGATGTAAAGATGATTATGGCCAATACATTAGCCGAAATGGAATTAACTGACCACAATAAGGAGTCCTTATTTGATGGTGGTGTACTTGCTCCACTTCTTCACTTGTTCTTACATAATGATCTTCAGGTGAAAACAGTGGCCACAAAAGCTCTTAAGAATCTATCTAGTTTAAAGAGAAATGGAATTGAAATGATTCGACAAGGGGCCGTGCGACCGTTGCTCGATCTCCTTTACCATCATAGCATACACACATCAAGTTTATGGGAAGATGTAGCAGCCATAATTATGCAACTTGCTGCATCAACTATCTCTCAAGATGTCCAAACACCAGTTTTGTTACTAGATTCTGATGATGATGTTTTTAACCTTTTCCCTTTAATTAGTGTGACACAACCTGGTGTACAACAAAACATTATTCAGACCTTTTACGCCTTGTGTCAGTCACCTTCATCTTCAAATATCAAGACGAAGCTAAATGAGGTATGAATCTTACTGACCGAAGTTATAAATAGTTTTCGAGTGAATATGCAGATTGATCATCGAAATAGCAAACATCGGTATAAATAGACCCTCATTTTTTAGAATTGGCAAATACATCCCCAAAATTATAAAATGTCGTTCAAAATAGTCCATACGTTAACTTATGTTGTTAGAGGCTATGATGTGGCATGTTAATTGAACATGTAAAATTGCACATTAATCTCACATCAATGTCCAGTTCACTAGAAACTAATTTACCTATGAAATTTAGATTATCTCTAGGGCAAGTTTGACAGTAATTGTACTTGTCCAGATATTAATTACTTGCAAATTAGTCTTTATGAGACCTAAATTTTATATTTAGTTAACGTCTCACGTCAGTCTCGACAGTAAAAGTTAACAAATGGACTATTTTGATTGAAAATTTACGATGTTTTGATTTTAAAGTTCATTCTCTACAATTCTTTCGTTCATGCACTTGCCTTTTCCAAATGTTGAAACTATTTTCATGTTTTTGTTTATGTCAATATACTATAACTAAATGAGTCCACTTATGAATGAACAGTGCGCAGCTATACCAGAATTGGTTAGGTTGTGTGAGAGTGAGAATCTAAACCTAAGAGCAAGTGCTATAAAGTTGTTTTCATGCTTGGTAGAGAGTTGTGATGAATCCGTCATAGTAGAGAATGTTGATCAGAAATGCATCAATACTTTGCTTCAGATCCTACAATCCTCATCTGATGAAGAGGAAATACTTTCTGCTATGGGAATAATATGCCATCTTCCAGAAATTGATCAGATAACTCAATGGATTCTAGATGCTAGCGTACTTCCAATCATTTATAAATATGTTCAAGATGGTAGAGACCGAGATCTTCAAAGGAGTAACTTAGTCGAGAAAGCAGTCGGTGCCTTACGTCGTTTTACAGTTCCGACACACTTGGAGTGGCAAAAAATTGTAGCTGAAACTGGTATTATAACTGTTTTAGTGCAGTTGCTTGAAAGTGGATCAACCTTGACAAAACAACGTGCGGCATTATGTCTCGCTGAATTTTCGAAAAGCTCGGTTAGTCTCAGCAGACCGATTCCGAAGCAAAAAGGACTACTATGTTGTTTCTCAGCTCCAAACGAAATTGGCTGTAAAGTTCATGGAGGAATATGCACTGTCAAGTCATCATTTTGTCTTTTAGTTGCTGAAGCAATTGGACCTCTCACAAGGAATCTTGGAGAATCTGATTATGGAGTCTGTGAGGCTTCTTTGGATTCTTTATTAACATTAATTGAAGGTGAAAGACTAGAGAGTGGTGGTAAAGTGCTTGCTAAAGCAAATGCAATACCATTAATAATAAAATTTCTAAGTTCTACCTCTCTTGGGTTGCAAGAAAAGTCTCTACATGCTTTAGAAAGGATTTTTCAGCTAGCAGAGTTCAAACAGTTGTATGGAGCCTCAGCTCAAATGCCTCTAGTTGATTTAACTCAGAGGAGTAATGGTAGAGTTAGATCCATGTCAGCAAGAGTATTGGCACATTTGAATGTTCTTCATGATCAATCTTCATACTTTTAAGGGAAAAAAATGTTGGTTCAAGTTCCTTTACTATGCAGCTAAGCTAACCATGTGGAAAAACCTTCTTTTAAGGCGTGTCAGACACCGATATGACATTGACACTTGTGACTACACGCAATAACTTCTGTTTCCTCAACTTATTACTGGTTCTAAGTGTCAGTGTGGCCGTATTTGGTGTCCGTGTCTGGTTCCACACCTGATATGATGTTCCTCAATCTTGTGACCAAAATGTTTTGAAACTCTGCATTTGGCTTGCTCTCATGAAGAATCACTTTAGCTAGCTCTTGTTTGGTCTGTTGATGTGTATATATAAAGATAGGAGCTCCATTGGACATGCATTGATTTTTTTCTTTGGGCCTGTTAATTACCTCAAATTGCTTGTACATTTGAAGATTGGTTGTATTAAATTGCTATTACTTTTTTGAAAAAAAAAAATACTGTGGTGCTTAAGAAAAAAAGGCCCTTTCTTGCACAATTGTATTGTATTCTTTACTATTGAACTCATTGTGATTCTTTCTCTTACATATAATAAAGACATTACTAGGAGAATGTGGGGCATACAAATATATGTAAGCAGTAACTCTTTTTTTTTAAGTAGCTTGATGACTAAATTCACACACATTATGTTTGCAAAAGTGAAGAATTTGGGGTTCGAACCCCAGCCCCTGCACATAATGTCTCTAGTAGCTACCAATTGAGTTACACTTTTTTTTTTGAAGAAGCTAAACTAACTCACTCAAATTAACACCGGAGAGAATTGAACCTGAGACCTCGAGGAGGAACATACTCCCAGGCCTCAAGCCAATACCACCAGGCCAACCCAAATGAATTCCAATTGAGCTACACTTACGAGACTATTAGCAGAAAATTCTAACTAAGGTCACAATCTACTTCCATTGTAACCAACCAATATCACGACTTACATTTTTTAAAGTGTGTCAAAGTAAGTAATAAAAGGAAAAATATAATATGACACTCACAATATGTAAACAAAAAGAGTGAAGATTCAATTTAGTCTCTTACAATTTTCTCTGGCCCAATTTAGTCTCCAACTAAAAATAAACTTAAACCAGTCTTTGGTATATTTATATTAGAGACAAATTAGGGCCTCTGTTATAATGAATTAGGGACTAATATGGTTTTATTTTTTTTGCTGGGACTAACTTGGGTCGAAAACAAATTGGAAGAGACCAAATTGAATCCACTAAATTGAATCTTCACTCTAAAAAAATAAAACTAAGAATTTTTCCTATAATTTCTATCAATAGAGTACTCAACCACTTTAATGTTTAGATGTGACTTCTCTTGGAATTTGAATCTTGTTTGGGTGGTAGTAGTGCTGCTATGTTTTGGTGCTTTTGTTTTTTGGTTTTTTTTTATGCTTCAATCTTAGCATATCTTGTGTTTTGATTGTTCTGTTTAATATGTTTTTATTTTTAGTCTAAAATAATATCCTCAAATATCTTCTTGAATATATAAGTAATGAAATGGGTACATAAAAGTTTCTCGCACTAATAGTTTACCAATTAAACGAATATAGAAAATAAAACACATCAAATAAAAACAAAACCATATTGGTATGTGTTCAAAATTGATCTCGAGAATGATCACTCTTAAATTCTCTTGAAGAGTTTTGTAATTCATTATAGTCATACACGACTTGAAAGATTAGTATGTACAGTTACGCGCGCAGAGATACTCGCTTAAAAAAAAAAAAAAAAAAACTATTAAAACCATATTGAAAAAACCTATAAGACGGAAATGCTGTGTATGGCTTTGTTTGTCCCATGAAATACCAAATACAAGACCACTTTCCAACCGGCAACCTCTTAGGAACACAAACTCAATAAAAAAACATTGTAATGAACCAAGTGAAACAAATTCATGGTTACACACTAAGAAATAACATAGACAACACCAAAATCCTTATTGAAAAACTACTTCAAATCCCAAACCTAAACTATGCACAAGTACTGTTACACCATTCTCTAAAACCAACCACTTTCCTCTACAACAAACTCATTCAAGCGTGTTCCTCAAAACATCAATGTTTCACCCTTTACTCCCAAATGTGCCTTCATGGTCACTCACCAAATCAATACACTTTCAACTTCCTTTTCACTACATGTACCTCACTTTCCTCACTTTCCCTTGGCCAAATGATCCATACCCAGTTCATGAAATCTGGTTTTAAACATGATGTATTTGCTTCAACTGCTTTGCTTGATATGTACGCTAAATTGGGTTGTTTGAAATTTGCACGCAATGTGTTTGACGAAATGTCTGTGAGAGAGTTGGCTACGTGGAATGCGATGATGGCGGGGTGTACGAGGTTTGGTGACATGGAAAGAGCGTTGGAATTGTTTTGGTTGATGCCTTCGAGGAATGTGGTATCGTGGACTACTATGGTATCTGGTTATTCGCAGAATAAGCAATATGAGAAGGCTTTGGGGTTGTTTTTGAGGATGGAAAGGGAGAAAGATGTGAGTCCGAATGAAGTTACGTTGGCGAGTATTTTGCCGGCTTGTGCGAATCTTGGGGCACTTGAGATTGGGCAGAGGGTTGAAGTATATGCAAGGAAAAATGGGTTTTTTAAGAATTTGTTTGTGAGCAATGCGGTGTTGGAGATGTATGCAAAATGTGGGAAGATTGATGTTGCTTGGAAGGTGTTTGATGAGATAGGTAGATTCAGAAATCTGTGCTCTTGGAATTCGATGATCATGGGTTTGGCTGTTCATGGACAATGTCACAAGGCCATTCAGCTTTATGATCAAATGTTGGTAAGCTACTTGCTTGACTTGTTATTAAATTCCTTAACATTTGTCATGATAGACCCTTTTTGGAAGTTATTTTAGGGTATGTTTGGATCGGCTTATTTGAGTCTATATACTGACATGAGCATGTGTGAGACTGTTTGGGAGAGTGTATGGAAATATCTTTATGACATGTCCATAATCTGTTTTCAGCTTATTTCCAAAAGCTCTTTACGATTGCTTACGAAAATAGCTTGTAAGAAAATAGTTTGACTTTATTTTATCTTTTGTTATAGAAATAGCTTACACATAAACGCTTGTATGATAACGCTTATGCCATAAGCGCTTAAGTAAACCTTGAGAATTTCTGAGTGATACTAACATTGGTGTTTCTTTGTGTCGCTAATGGTGCCAGAGAGAAGGAACTTTGCCTGATGACGTGACATTCGTGGGGCTTCTCTTGGCATGCACACATGGAGGCATGGTTGAAAAAGGAAAGCGTATATTCCAGTCAATGACAAGAGACTTCAACATTATTCCCAAACTAGAACACTATGGCTGCATGGTTGATCTACTTGGTCGTGCCGGGCGATTAACAGAAGCTTACGAGGTCATAAAAAGAATGCCAATGAAGCCAGACTCGGTAATATGGGGTACTTTGTTGGGGGCTTGCAGTTTCCATGGTAATGTTGAATTGGCTGAGGTAGCAGCTGAGTCTTTATTTGCACTTGAGCCTTGGAATCCAGGAAATTACGTCATTCTTTCGAACATTTATGCATCCGCTGGGAAATGGGACGGAGTTGCAAAGCTCAGAAAGGTGATGAAGGGAAGCAAAATTACAAAAACAGCTGGACATAGCTTCGTTGAAGAGGGAGGTCAACTGCATAAGTTCATTGTGGAGGATAGATCACATTCAGAAAGTAGCGAAATTTTTGCTTTGCTTAATGGAGTTTATGAAATAATAAAGTTTAATAAAAATGAATATGAATGGTATTTAGATTTAGATTTGAACAACTAGTCATAGGGAGTAGGGTTCATGGTGGATACACTAAAATGATACCATGAAGATTTCTACCAACCCCATTTTGGCCAAGCAAATAAGTTGGCTTAATCAATTTATAGTACTCACAATCCATTATTGAGCAGACATAGCTTATAAAGAATCATAAATTTTATTCTTGAAAAGAACTCAAGGCTCTTTCTGCAAGAGAATCATCTTTTGAATATAATGAAATCGTTCAATATTCTTACCATCAGGATTTACTATCCACTTTATAAATCACGAAATGTTATTTTTCTTTTTGTTGTTGGTGGATGGTGAATGAAACCTTGAGCATTGGAGGTGAAGTTCCAACTTGTGTTAGATAGAGAAGGGATCTTTTTTTCAACTCAACATGTCATGAAGTTCAAGCCACTATTAGAGGAAGGTCTTCAGTCTTATATATATAGTTCTATACTCTCTCACAAGCAGAATTGCAGGTACAGTAGCATTTTAAAACTGTTATTATTGGTGTAAAAATTTTATGAGAACTTAATTGTGAGAAAATCAATACTCATGTTTTAGTAAGACTTTCTATAATGATTACAAAAGGTGACAAATTTCTTGTCAGAAATTAATGAACTGTAATTTTCCTAAAAGTTAAGGTAAAAATTTATCAAAGAATTTGGCTTTATACTTCCAAGTCCTGTGTTGCACTTGCATTCTGTGGTGGCCATTGAACTGAGATTTCATCATGCTTCTTTCTCTTTTGTCTTCTTCCTTTGACTCCTCACCGCTAATTTTAGAATCTCATCAATAAGAATAACAGGTGCTGATATCAGAATCACCAAAAACCACTCCTTCAAACTTAGTGGAGCAACACCAAACACCTCAGAGAGGAAAGGGATGTAAAGTATGAGACAATGTAGAGCAAAAGATATTGTCATGGCTACCAAAAGCCAAGGGTTTCTCCAAGGTGGTAATGTTCTCAAGCTATTCTCTTCTGATAGGGCATTCAAAGAATTGAACATCTCAATTGCCACCAAGACAGAGAGAGAAAGAGTCATTGCCTTAACTTTGCCAACTGAAAAATAGTCACAAGGATTTGAAAACGCGATCACGCGACCGCCACCAGCGTCAAATGAAGAAACATTGAAATTAGACCATGAAGGACACTCCCTCCAGTTGAGAAGCTGTGTCAATTCTATAACTGTGTGTCCATCACTAACAAGATTGATGCCAAGAAAAGATGCTTGTGTGTACCACAATACAAAAATTCCAACTGTTGCAATTCCCACATAGGAACCAATTACCTGCCATGAGCATTGGTATATGGTTAAATTTGCTTAATGAGTTTGTGAAAGACTTTGGTATAGACATACAAAGTTAATTAATAATCAGAAAGTGTATTCTGATTCTTTGTCAGCGAATCAGAAAGTGATCTGATGGTTATGATTGATAATGTAAAATATCTTTACGCTGACAGTGTATATGAATTAAATCCTGCAAAGTTAATTAATTAAATTGAAGAGATTTTGAGCTAAACTTACTAGGTAGCGGAAAAGAACCCAGGCACTTATAAGGGCATCGTCACTTTTTCGAGGTGGCTTCTGCATGATATCAACATCAGCAGGGTTGAAGCCAAGAGCTGTTGCAGGTGGACCATCAGTGACCAAATTCACCCACAGAAGTTGTACCGGTATCATGCATTCTGGGATCCCCAAAGCAGCTGTCAAGAATATGGATATAACTTCCCCAACATTTGATGATATCATGTACCTGAAGAAGGTTGAGTCTATTTGAATAACTTTTATCGATCAACCAGATGTAAAACATGGAAGGAGAAAAAGAAAAAAAAAACTAAGGAGCATACCTTATAAATGCTTTCATGTTATTATAAATAGCGCGACCCTCAGCGATAGCCGAGACAATGGTACTAAAATTGTCATCTGCAAGCACCATATCTGAAGCTTCTTTTGCAACCTGTCGTATTTAGCAATATTATGGTAAGATGGTGAAATATTATTTTAACCTTTAATACCACAATATATAGGTTCACTGCATAACCGCGACTGCAGTAGAGCAAAAGTCAGGTTACCTCAGTTCCGGTTATTCCCATAGCAATTCCTATATCAGCAAGCTTAAGTGCAGGTGCATCATTCACACCATCTCCAGTCATTGCAACAATCTCTCCCATTTCCTTCAGTAATCTCACAATTTCTTGCTTGTGTCTAGGCTCGGCTCGCGAGAAAACTTTGCCGCCATTTCTCAACAATAATTTAACTTGTTCTGAATGAGAAAGAGACATGAATTCTTTACCTGTCAAACTTTGACCTGCAAGATCCTCCTCTCTAGAGAACAATTTGATTTCCTTACAAATAGCCTCAGCTGTTGACTTATTATCTCCAGTTATTACCATCACTCTAATACCAGCTTGCTTACAATCTTCAATTGCTTTATGAACTTCCTCTCTAGGAGGGTCCTAATCAATTCAATTATAAACTAAATTAATTAATATCCTCTAATAGTTGCATCACAAGAAGATTGATAAAGGTATAATGCAAACTTACTCTTAAACCAACAACACCAACAAAAACTAAATCACTTTCAATGGAAGAATAGTATGTTGGATCAAGCAATTTCTTGTGTGCAGGATGAGTGTCTGCATAATAGTCTGAAAATTCTCCCAACTCATCCTTACATGCCAAACCTAAGCAACGCAATCCCTTCGAACTCATCTCATGGAGTCTTTGGAGAAGTAGCTCCCTACATTGATCATCTATTGGAACTAGAGATCCATCGGCAAGTTGCACATACGAGCTTCGCTCCAATAAACTCTCAACAGCACCCTGTGATTCAATTACTTTAGAGCTTGAAAATGTAGCACTAGAATGAAATAAGGCATAGAAAGATGTCACATTTTATATTTCGAAACTTGTACTGATCCATATATCTTTGAATAGCATAATATATTTTTTTGTAATGGTGATGTACTAATTCTAATGATTTGAATAAGATCCAATTTGAATAGATATTTTCTGATAAAAATTATTTTATGATAAACTTCAATCTAGTGATAAACCATCAAATCAAACCACCTTGACAAGAAGCCGGTTTTGTCCATCTGATTCGCGAACAATAACACTCATCGACTTCCTAACGCGGTCAAACTCCAATGTAGCTACCCTTTTGGATCTTCTATTCCACCACTCACAACAACCTGCACAATAAAAATCAAATAGTACTTTGTTATTCTTAGTACAATTGTAACTTGACAATTACGTTATCTAATCTTTCATAAATTAGTCCGTTTACCAACCTAGCTTCAAAGTGTTGCAGTCCACCATGTTGTTTGTCGCAACTAGTGCATCGTGAGTTTTGTTCCTTGATTTGGTATCTGGAAACCCCATCTTTTCAACCAAAACTTTGAGAGCAGCTTCAGTAGGCAAACCAGTGGCTCGAAATAGGCGACCATCAAAATAAACACCGGCATCATTACAGACAGCACAAATTTCTGCCATGGCTAACAAGTTAGCATCCATATTATAACAAGTCCAATCAACAATGCCTCCATCTTTTGGATCATATGTTGTCCCTTCAACACTAATGACTCTACAAGCAGTTGTTTTCCCTCCCAAAGTAAAGAACTCCGTCGCAGACATTTGATTTGTCGTCAATGTACCGGTTTTATCTGAACAAATCACAGTGGTACATCCCAAAGTTTCAACACTTGGAAGCTTTCTCACAATTGCATTCTTTTGTGCCATTTTCCTTGTACCGAGTGCTAAACAAGTTGTGATAACCGCCGGAAGACCTTCTGGAATTGCAGCCACGGCAAGAGCAACAGCAATTTTGAAATAGTAAGTGCATTTCTGAAAAGAAAATTGAATGTTTGTAGGCCATCCATCAACAACATCCCAAGACATGAAATTTTTGTAGTTTATAATCCAAACAACAAGGCAAACTATTCCGATAGAAGTTGTAAGCCTGCCACCAAATTCGTCTAACTTCTTCTTCAAGGGAGTATCGCTTTCCTCCAACGAAGCCTCGTGTATTTGCTTCTGTATCTTTCCGATTTCAGTGTTCATTGCTGTGGTAATAACAATGCAAATACAGCTTCCATTGACAACAGTTGTGCCTGCAAATACCATATTTTCTTTGGCCTGCAATTCACAATCATCCAAGAAAATAGGATTGGTTCCTTTGAGAACCGGCATTGCTTCTCCGGTTAACGAGCTTTGTTCCAATCTTAGTGTTGATGTTTTCAAAGCTGCAACTCTCATGTCAGCCGGAACTTTATCTCCAACGTGCAACTCAACAATATCGCCTGGAACAAGCTCCCGTGCAGGCAAATCAGGAACAAAATATCCATCCCTTAACACTTTTATAGATTCACATTGCAACTCTTTAAGAGCTTCAAGAGCCTTTTCAGCATTGTTCTCTTGCCAAACTCCGACGATTGCGTTAAGTACCAAGATCAAAATGATCACAAGCGGCTCTACATAAGCCTCGAATCCAGATTCACTTCCTTCAAAGTATGCCAAAAGAAATGATATAAAGGCTGCTGCCAAAAGTATCTTCACCAACATGTCATCAAATTGTTCTAACACTAGTTTCCATAACGGTTTTCCCTTCTCTTTTGCTAGCTCATTCCAACCGTATTTCTCACGACGCTTCTGAACCTCATTAGAACTCAAACCCTTTTCCAGTTTCACACCATACTCTTCCAAGCACTCATCAACTGACCATGACCATGCAGGGAATGGCTTTTCCTCCATTAGAACTTTTATGTGCATGTAATTCACAACTAGACATCAATAAAAGACAAAAATTAAAATAAAGTTTTGTTACAACAATTGACAAACAAATTATAAAAAATCTTAGTGCTATCTTTGGTATTACAGCGAGTTTGCCATAATCACGGTGAGCCACTGTAATTTTGCAGTAGCTTATACAAAATCACAGTGGCTCACCTAATTCTGGTAAACTCATTGTGATACCAAACATAAACATGTTATAGAAGCGCAAATAACAAATATTAGATTGGACACAGTCAAAAATACAATCACAAGAAAGAGTAAACAATATTTTATAACAAAATTAATTTTGCTTTTCCAAGATGAACAAAGTAATTGTACAAGATAAACATAAGAGGACAATAACATACATCAAAAAACATCTTTTAAGGACATGAAATAAAGACAAATAGCATACATCAATCACTCTTATAGAGATACAAAAATATGGTGTATGATAAAACAAGAATTTATGTTCAGTATATATAAAAGATATAAATATAAAACAAAAACAAAAAGTTGTACCATTAGAGGAAGCAGATAAGGTTGGAATTTGTCAGCTTGGAAACCAAGCAAAGGTAAGGAATTTTCCTGGTGAGTGAGGAAACCTTTGGTGCAAGAAATTAATTGTACTTTGTGAAGACTAAGGACAAGTCACTGGTCTTTGTGTTTGAACAACTTTTAGACAAATTGTGTTATGTTTCTGAAAGAGAATTTTGGAATATGATGCTTTCAAAATTCTTCTTCTCAAGTGGAGACAGTTACTTTAGAATTTTCTAAAGAAATGTGTGAGTTGGAACAAACTGCACAACCCCACTTTCTCTTCTTTTGACTTTCTGTACTATTTAATGGTAACGTTACACACACACTTTTTCAAATCTTGTTTCTCTTTTTAATTTCATATATATTGATTCATATATATAACACTTTATAGTTTATATTTATTTTATCATAGAATTCAAGCACATAGCTTTATTGCTTTCAGATTGGTCAAACTCAAACATATATAATATGAGTTATATTGTGTATTTTTTTCAGAGGAATATGACTTTTATTGTTATGTAGCATGCAGTGTAAATATTTTTCACAAATATATCTAATAAAATTATATGAACCTTCAACCCAAAAAAAAAATTATACGAAGCTAAATGACAAAAAAGTCGAGGTTGTTAGGTCAGAAATTGTGGTCAACGTTCGAATCCCGACTCTTTTACATGTGTCTGACTTTTCAAATGGTTATCGTCATTTTGTCAATCTATAGAAAGAAAAAAAATTATATGGATGTACTTTGACCAAAAAAAAAAAATTATATGAACGTGTGTCACGTACTTTTGTTATATTAGTTTTTAAAATATCTCTTTATTATTTATATGGTCAAATGTGATTAAATGAATGTTTTTGGTAGTCTAAAACCGTTTCTCGCAGTCGAGAAATGTGATTAAATGATTGTGTAAAAGGGTTTTGTACCAACAATATAAACAAATTAATTCCATAATATATATTTGAAATTCAATATTCGTAAAGAAATATTCCCTTCGTCCCAACGAGTCAACATAAGTTGATGTATTTAATATAAATTTTGAACCAAATATATTAATTTTTGTTGACCAATTTTTATTTATATTTTAAGACAGATAGAGTAGACAGTTATTGAAATATATTTATCCTTTAAAGAAGGTTGGTAAATTCCGGTTGCATTGCAAGTCGTAAACACTACCAATCTGAAAATGGTTTTGTTTTATAGTTCTATGTTGTGATATATTTTTAAAATTTGTATTTTATTTGACTAAGTGTTAAAAAGGAATTTTTGTTAAGAGTCAGTCATAATGAAATGGGGTCCCGTAGCAAACATGTGCAATTTAAACTTATTTGATCTCAATCTAGTCACATAACACTTAAGAGAGCTTTATCATATATTATGGTTCTATCTCATCTGAGTGATTAATGTCTACCGTTACATGTAAAAGGTGTCTGGTTCACATTAAGAAAAATTAGTCACATAACAAAATGGTAGGAAAAAGGTTAATTAACGACAATTTCATTAAACGTGAATTAATAAATTC
>Ga0315913_1004513_pt1 | contig 16842 bp, 10 predicted proteins | sample MpolsnodulesMG_FD_207736 | JGI IMG/M metagenome (GOLD analysis project Ga0315913, IMG submission 207736) | Medicago polymorpha root nodule microbial communities from Los Angeles, California, United States - small nodules | ecosystem: Host-associated > Plants > Roots > Nodule | place: USA... | reverse complement strand
CCATAAAAGGAAACTTTGTTGACTTATTTATGGATTAATTACACAGTTTTCAATGCAATAATTACTATATAATTTCCCTTTTTAGTATCCTTAACCAGTGTCCCGAGGGCACCGGTTAGCATTTCCCTTTACTTAATTAGGCCGGTCCGATAAGCCTAAAAAACTTTTTCTATGGCGTGTTGCTTGGCCTTATACTTAAATATGTTTCTAAAAAAGTATAAGTCTTCTCTATTTTAAAAAATAAAATAAAATCATAGTCTGACTAGGCTTTGTTGTAGGTTAGGTCGTACACCTCAGTAAGCGAGCCTAATCTATTCTCACATCTAAGATATTAATTTTGTATTTTTTCATCTAATTTTACATCAATTTAACTAATTTATTTACATTTTTATCTTTCTTTATCTAATCAAAAGCTTTTAAATGTCAATGGTAAAATAAGTTGGTTTGATTATGAAGTTTTTTGATAAAGGAGTGAACCGGCGAGTTTATTTTGAACCGGTTTAGTCAATACAATTATTAATTTCCCCTAAAACGGTTAACGAACATGAAGTTCAAATAATCGAATATCAAAAGTCAAAACCCTTTCCCTCCAACACCAACACTTCAGCTAACCGCTCCATTATCGGACCACCGCAACCTTCTTTGCATTCTCGTCAGAGAAGCCAACTTCAATATTCTTCTCAGGAGTATTAGTGTTTCCGATTTTTTTCTTTGCGTTTTCAGTAACAATGTGCAATTCTTGATATTGCAATGAATGGCGTTTTCAATTTCACATTCTTGATAAAATGCAGATTCAATGGTTGAAATGATCTTTGCTTACGGTCCTTGTTGTTTTGATGCTCTTAACATGGAATACTTGGATTCATTCTTGATAAAATGTTGTTTCGATGGTTGAACGAAATTTGAATATCGTTTGATGCATTTTGTTTTTCGATTATTCAATAGTTTTAAGCGATCTTTGGAATGATTTAATTTGAGAAAATGTGTTTCTTCTTCTTTTCAATTTGTTGAATGCAGCGAGTTTCCCTACGGTCGAATCACAAAAAGAAAAGCAATCTTTGGAATTTGGTGATCTCTAAGAGTAAAGGTATTATACGAAGAATTAACAAATTTCATATCCAAGAGTTTATAGTCATAGTGTTTGTGTAACATATGCAGCCCTTTAAATTCATATTTATTTTTACTTCTGTGAAGTTTTTGATTGATACAATATTGGACCGTTCAATTAAAAGCTAAGTGTCAAGGGGAAAGAACCAAACATCTTAGTTACTTCACCGAGCATACCATCCTACTTGATTTGAGACATTCCTCACCGAGACATTGTATAGCATCGTTGATTTGAGATGTAGAAATTTCTTTCTTAGATGACTGGTCGAATATTGGTATATGTATAAGGTGTCAAATTCCTCTCCTCAATCTACACACACACACGCAGGACACAAGTACCTTAATCATCATTGAATTAATATTGAATTTCATCTAAAAGTTTAACCCATGAATTAATTAAAGTTGGATGCATGTTTGCCAACTATGATTAATTCCAAAAAATCTAACAACTTAGGTGCTTCACCGAGTAATGTACGCATTCCATAATTTCCCTATTGATATAAGGTATTACATTCCTCGCCAAGACATTGTATATCATCATGCAGTTCCTTCTTTGATGACCGATTGCTTTTTGGTATATGTACCTTGATATCTATTTGTCAATTGTTACTAACACAGCAGTAACCACAATTCTGTTTGTCTTGTTTGGTTGCATACATTTATATGCTTTCTTGTGTTGACTTTGTTGAAATGTTGCACCTTGATGGGCCAGCTTTCTAGTTGCTATATCTTGTTTTATTTTCCAATGAATTGTGGTTTTTGTTGTCTCTTCATTATTGATATTGTTTCTGATTTGGTTTTGTTGGGTTGCAGTAGTACAGATGAGTGATGATGAGACAGAATTTCCTGACAGTATTGTTTCATCTGCCAGTACTGATGAGTTAATTCAAAATCTTGAGGATGAACTAGATGATGATGGTTCAAACAACTCATCGTCAGATGAAGAAGCTGAAAGCCAAGATTCCAGGTTCTCTCCATCACCTATTTCATATTACATGAGTTACAGTATTAGTTAAGGTGTGACTAATTCATATTAGGTTGTGATTTGTAAGAGGACTAAACATTGTTTAGTTATAGAGTACTGTGGTGCTTATATAAATGAATTTATCTGAAGTATTGATAGAGTGCATTGACTCTATTCAGTAGGAACAATGTTTAAGAAACTTCATGAAAGATTGTCATGCAAGTTTTAATTACATTTAAGGCATTGCCTTTATTACAAGATAAAGGAACACTGAAATGATGTTCTGGATATGGGGACCTTACGACATCCTTCTTCCGTCATCAACTTTATTATTAAATGGATAACCGAATTACCTAAAGGGTGAAATACAAATCAATAGATGGAGCCGGAAGTGTAAGTATAGTTAATGTGATGTTGCTGCTAAATTCTGTTTTGCAGAATTAGCATTTGGCAGCAACCAATAACTTTAAGAGGGAATCATTTGAAGATTTTGATGTTTTTAAACATTAGCTCTTTTTTTGGTGAAGTAATTAATGTGATTTTCTTATTTAGTTTTCTTATGAGTGAATGATGCTACAAGAGAAGTGGTCTTGTATTTAATTGCCTCATATACTTAGTCTTGTCTTGTATTTAATTTGGAATATTGGTACTGCACTGCTATGCCTTGATGTGGTGTTGGGGAAATTTTGTTGGTTAGAGCATAATTTGTGCAGCAGCCACAAAAATCAATTCAAGACAATAAGTGGAGTTTCTGTGACAATTGAATCCTGATGTGTAGGGCTGCAAAGTGCATGGCGGTAATGCATACTAGGTTTGAGGTGTTTTGACAGAGATGCAGCAGCAGCACTGTGTCTTGGTCTACTAAGTCCGAATACGTAGTCGGATGTGATAAGACATGGATACGTGAAATTTTTTAAATTCGAGCTAAGAATATGATAGTAACTGGTATGGACAAACATAACGTGAAGGAAGTATTAGAAAGTTGAAACTTGTTAGGATGCCAGCCGCAGCTACTTGTTTACAATATTTCATCTAGCAGTATAGTTTTCAAGCTAATATTAATATACTAAGTATATTTCTAACTTCACTATCTCAATTCAAAGATAATTAATTCAAACGATTTTTTTCTTATGCATAAAACAAAACTGTAATTCTGTGTACATTTTAGAAATAACCCTAGCAAGCAACATTGGTGTAGTCTCCCACGGGTGTTTATTGTGTGAATAGTTTGCTATGAACTAGGGATTATTACAGGAATGAAATCATTTCTTCTTAAGTCAAATGACAGCATGTTTTTAGCTATGGTTTGCTTATGTATCTTCACTGCTGTATGAAAACTTATATTATTGGTTTGTGGAAATCTGAATCATTTAATCATAAAGGAATATTATAGAAAATTATATAGGTCAAACTATTGAGACATATCTGGACTCAAATGACCTATTTTTAGACATGTTCCATTGGATAACATTTTTGTGTTGTTTGATCCATGTAGCCGACTCCACCTATTAAGAAAACACTTTGATTCTTGTTGTTAGCATCAACCTATGGGAGTAATATGGTTGTAGGGTTCCTAGTTTTTTTTGCCTATTTATGTTGATTTTGTCTAAGAGACTGTAATGTATTCTTTGATTTTTTTTATTGTTTCATGTTTTCTGATCTAATTTCACTCTGCTACACTTTATTGTACAAATTTGAACAGAATTAAAAGACTGAAGTCTGATAGCACCAGTGAAACTAAGGCGTCTACTTCAGCAGGAACCGCGGAACAAAAATTAGGTAATTTTATCGCTGTGGTTATTTTTTTCATTTTCTTTGCTAGGAACAAGATTCAATCCCGCATCAGGTACATGTAAATTTTCAAAAATTAATTCACATAGTTTCTCATTTAGAGCAAGTAAACCAAACCATTTTTAAAAAATAATGCGATAATCTCTGTTAGTTTATCTGCCTTAAAGCTCTTTTGAACTATGTCATTGGTACAGGCTAAGCTTGTCACTCATAAAAATGTTGTGACTCTCTCTTTCTCTCTCACTCTCTCTATGTAAATACTTAATTGTTGCAGTGTCATCTGTGAATGTAGATGTATGCATGCATCCTGGCTCATTTGGAGACATTTGTATACATTGTGGGCAAAAGGTGGATGGGGAATCTGGTGTGTCATTTGGGTATATACACAAGGTAAAAATTGTTTGTAATGATTATCTTGGATAGTTATTGTTGCCGCATGTCGTTATTTTCGAATGACTGTTAGATCAGGTTTAAATATTTGTTTAAAAGCTAATTCCTGATTCAGTTATCATGCCCAACAAGTAATGCTACGAGCATATAGGTAGTGTCGGTCCTCGTAGCATACAGCGGAATGGTTGGTTAAGGATGGCAATAGGTATTGTCGGTCCTCGTAACCACGTTTATAAAAAAAAAAAACTTTATATGGGTAGAAACTTCAATACTCTTGCTCACTGGTACCTAAGTACTCGAACAAGGTAACCACACTGCAACAAAGAATTCCCATAAGTAAATGTAAACATTGAGCCTTTAGAAGTACACTACAATAAGACGTTACAAATTAAATTTGGTCTTGTGTTCAAATCTTTAAATCAAATCCATAACATTTAACAAAAACATCGCTAACTTGCGAATTCCGAGATTGTATTTCAAAATCTGTTAAAAATTATCTAATTTGCAATTTTACTAATAAATATTGCTCATCATACACAAGTTTCTAGAGAATGTTATCTCTCTTGAGCATACTAAACACAAATTATTTTCCCAAGACAGCATTTTTGTAAGTCAGAATTTGGACACTCTAGAATTTAGCACTATTGTATCATTATAAAATCGTTTAAATTATTTTCCCAACTATTTTTTCTGCATAATTTAGCCAAGAAACAGGTTGTTAAATATGGAGATTTTTGTATTTTCAGGGACTAAAACTTGATGATAAGGAAATTTCTAGAGTGCGCGACATAGATGTGAAGAATTTATTAAATCGTAGAAAGCTTTGTTTGGTTCTGGACCTAGATCACACACTGCTTAATACCACTTCTCTTTATCGTTTGAGCTCAGAAGAAATGCATTTAAAAACCCATACAGATTCTCTAGAAGGTATTTGTTATCATTAGTTTTTATTAAAAGTTTCAGTTAATGCATTTCCTCGTCTTTTTCGTTTTTATCACGTCAAAGTTCATCTAGTTTTTCATTGTAACTTTATCTTACTCTCATAGCAATAGACCTTCATCTTATTATATTTTTTTCATCTTTTCTTGAAAGCGTGAAACGCTGGCATTATACAGCTTTCTTGGTTTTCCAGTGTCTTATGATATTCCATCTAATCTTACAGTTGTGTTTGTTAAATGCTTTTGAAAAAAATTCTGAATAAACAGTTGTTCATGTTCTTTGGTTGCTAAAAGACAGATATCATTGAATTATTCTGCATTTGCAAGTACCAAGCTGCACATCATCACATAGAGTAGATTCATGTCCTAAATCGAAAATAATTTTCTAAATAGATTGACATGCTTACTCAAATTCTTACATTTTAGTAAAATTAGGGCATTTCAAACTCATTTATTTGCTTCATCATCATGAGTGCATTTTCTTACTACTCTTTCTTGATTTCACCTTTGATGTTCTGAGTTTTTTGGCTTTTTATATATGCCGCCTTTCTGAACTTGTATATGATGAAACAATAGATATCTCTAAAGGTAGCCTCTTCATGTTGGAGAATATGCAAGTAATGACCAAGTTGAGGCCCTTTGTCCGCACATTTCTTAAACAAGCAAGTGAAATGTTTGAAATGTACATCTACACCATGGGTGATCGGCGTTACTCATTAGAGATGGCTAGGCTGCTTGATCCTCAAGGGGAATACTTCAAAGATAAGGTAATTTCTCGAGAGGATGGGACTCAAAAGAACGTGAAGGATCTGGATCTTGTGTTGGGGACAGAAAATTCTATCTTAATTCTTGATGACAAAGAAGAGGTGAGTGTACGGCAGTACTCATAATATTTTTCTTTTTACCTATGAACAATCATATGAGTCTAGCCTTAAAAAACATAATAGCCATTCTACCACTCTTAGTTCCTGCAAACATCAAATGCCCTATGCCCTATCTCCCACATCGTTATGAAACTCAAGAGTAAAATTAATTTCGAACAGACCTACTAACTTACTACTGGGTCTCTTATACTTATTTTCTTATTTGGCAAAATTCATGTAAATCTCAATACTTTTGGGAAGGTGTTCTTGGTTAACTTGGTGTTTTTATTTTAATACCATTTTCGAATTATAATGAATCATTCCTCTATAGCTTAATCTCTATAAACGAAGTTCATAGTTTGAAATGCGCTAAAGATCTATTTTTTTAATGATTCATATGTCATTTTTTACCATTTGAGAATCAATAAACCAAACTCACTTCCTTTATTGAGTTGTATGAAAATGTTGTAGGTATGGCTAAAGTACAGAGATAATCTGATATTGATGGAGAGATACCACTTTTTCAATTCAAGTTGTCGGGACTTCGGTCTCCAATGCAAATCACTTGCTGCATTGAATATTGATGAGAATGAAACTGATGGTGCGCTTGCCAAAATACTCGAAGTGCTAAGACAGATCAACTACAAATTCTTCGATGTATGTCAGATAAGTTGTTGATAAAAAATTTGTTGTATTTGATATGTTGCTAAAACTGTGGTGGGGTTTTGTAGGAACTTCAAGGAGATCTTGTTGATCGAGATGTGAGGCAGGTAGTTATTTATCTTGTTGCTATTTATCTTTCTTCTGGTTCATGCATTTTGTTGTTGGAAATATAAGTTAATTTGTATCCTTGCTCTTGTTTTCCAGGTTTTGTCATCATTTCGAGGTGAAGTCTTAAGAGGATGTGTGATCGTTTTCAGCCTTAACTTTCGTGGTGACTTGCGAAAACTCAGGAGGATAGCAGAGCGGTTAGGAGCTACTTGTTTGAAAAAACTTTACCCCACTGTGACGCATGTAGTTGCTACTGATTTTGTAACTAAAGAGTCCCGGTGGGCCATGAAAGAAAAGAAGTTTTTGGTTAATCGCCGATGGCTGGAGGCTGCGAATTTCTTTTTGCAAAAGCAGCCTGAGGAGAACTTTCTTTGTCAAAATGCACTAGTTTCTGGTAATTAGTTAAAGAGTGTTGTTACAAGGATTTTGTGTTTATGAAGATGAGTTTCATTTGATAAGTAGATCTCACTGATCTCATAATTGTTGTTCTCAAAAGTTTAGGATTTTATACTTCCTATGTTTCTGTTGTTAAATATTTTTGAACATCGAGAAAAACAATAAATAATTGCTTGAATGAAACAACTTTATTGAATTGCCTTGCTTATTTAGAATATAGTGCAACAACAATACATGTAATGTTACATTAAAGGGAAAATAGAATTAATTGTGGCTTTTGTCCTATAATGAGCGGAAATTTTGATCGTTTCACTAAATTATCCTTTTATTATGTGTTGTTGTAATCTCATTACCATAAAAAACATAGTGGATTACAAGCTTAACTATAGTTAGTTACTAGACTGTGCAATAACTTGTTACACAAGTAATTGTCTAAGTTAATATCTAATTACACTTCCCAAAGTTCATCACCAACTCCAACCAGAACTATAGCAAGTGGATATTTACTATTTCCTAAATAAAGAATGAAAGTTATGAAGTACTTTAAAAACAGAACAATAAGAAAAGAAAAAAGAGTTTCATAATAATCCTAAATAATGAAAGTTATGTTCATGGTTTCTAAATGAATTTAGTCCATCAAATTGACCATGTATACCTTGCATTAGCAATTCCTTTTATATATATATATATATATATATATGACCATCTGCAATGATAACCAAGACATGGAATTCAGTCATGTATCAAATATCTGGATATCTTACAAGAGGTATTAGTCTTGATCTATCTCAATCATATATATTAAAAAAATCAAGACGTGCATAAAAATTTATAGACGTGATTGAAACGCTATAAACTTTCAATCTAATTATGATTTGTGTAATATAAGAATCTGATAAAAGGAGATTACATCCCTATACATTGTTTTTCAACACAGAAGCAGTCTATATCTAACATTTAAAACATAGTTAAACTGATTGATTGAAGCTGAATATGAATCAAGACATAAGCTTCCTAGATTGAAAATGAAGAAGGCTCGTATGCTCGTCCAAGCCGGAAATGTTTACACCCCAAAAATATTAGAGGAATTCTAAGAGGAATTTGAGGAACGTCTAGACACTTGCATAAAGGTTTTGAAAGAAGGTTTGTATGTTGTCACAAATTATGATAATGTAAAAGAGAGGACAATTATGGGAAATCCTACGGAACAAAAATTTTCTTGTGATTCTCGTAAATTTAAGACACATGGCCATCTTATGTAGTCATGCTTTGAAAGTTTTGGATGTCATGAATATTAATTTAATTCATGAACATCATATACTAAAGCAATGAACAAGAGATGCAAGGTTGGGAAGTAATAAAAATTGGAAAAGGATGCATGGTTGAATCAGACACGAAAGCCAATTTCATGAAGCGATACAGTGAGTTTTTTTTTTAAGAGGGAAGCGATACAGTGAGTTGTGTCCTCGAATGATTAAATAGACCAACGAAACTTCAAAAACTCAAAACTTACACATATATGTCTGATTAAATAGACCAACGAAGCTTCAAAAACTCAAAACTTACACATATTTGTCCAAGGTTTATGAAGAGTCAAGCAAAATATTTGAAGATATGATGGCCAAAAAATGTGTGGATGGAGGGAATGGTTCATGTAACCATATCAATTGAAATGATGAAATTGACAACAACACGGACACCGTTGTCGGGGGGAAAAGGCATAAAGAAATGAGATTGTTCACGTTCTACTAAAAAAAAAAAAGCCAAATCTTGGGTTGAGAAAGCAGCTAGGAAGAGAACCAAAAAATTACAGGATGGACGCTGATTGGGGTGCGGGTAACTTTCCCCAGGCTTTGTGACATCTTTTAGCCCCTTTCAAATTCGCGTGGATCATAGTTGCGTCTCTATTTTTGTTATGATATTTCATCTTTAAATGGACCGTCGACGTGACTGCGTCGAGCGCTGCTAAGGTGGGGTGTCCCAGGATGCAGTTATAGATGGATACGACCGGTATTATTAAGAAAGACCCTTCAATCGTTCGTTTGTCCATTTCTTCTCCAAAGGTTACGCCCAATTTGACGTTCCCCTGTGGGTGTGTACTTTTTTCGTTGAAGCCATGGAGGTCGGTACTATCGTAGGGTTCCAAATCCTCATTCTTTAAACCCAATTTCTCGAGAGCGTCTTGGTACAAAATGTCGACAGAGCTTCCTTCATCTACCAGGCACCTAGCGACGTCATAGCCTTAAATGCCCACGATGATGACGAACGGTAACTCTTCGTTAGAAACTCCTTTCACTTTCTCGCTGACGGTGAACCCTAATAATGGCCTTCTCTTTGCTACCTTTTCAGGCGCCACATGTATTGCTCTTAGTTTAGTCACCTTTCTTTTGCGGAGAATCCTCCCGTTATTACTCCGAGGAAGATCCAGCCGTCGACTCTTTCTCCCCCTGCTTTCACTGTCTGTGTATATCAGGTCCCTACTGGCGGCGCTCCGTGCCTTTCTTGGCGGGATTCTTCCCTTTTTGAGGAATGTTTCTTTTTAGGGGATTTTCGTGGGGAACCCTTTCTGCACCAGTCGCTCTGCGGGCATCCCTTGTCGATGAAGTGGCTTAATTTCCCCTTCTTTATCAATTCTGCGATCACCTCTTGGAGCTAGTAGCATTCTTATGTATCATGGCCCCGACTCTGATGCTAGCGGCAATATTTAGTCTTGTCGGTTCTTGCTAACTCTTTCAGCGACTGCGGTTCTTTGATGCCAATTTCCTTGAACTCTGTATTGAAACATTCATGTAGGATTGTTTCTCGGGATGTGTTTAACGAGGTGTAGGTTGTGAACTGGAGGCGCGACCCTCTAGTCTTTTCGTTGTTGCTGCGGCGCCTATTGTCTCCGGATTTGTTCGATTGTTTTTTTCTCAGTGCTTCCTCCGCCAACTTATTTTATTCGTAGTTGATGTATGAATGTGCACGAGTTATAAGGTCGTTCATGTTTGTGGCTGCTTTCGCCTTGCAATGAAGTGAGAGGTGAATTCATTGCAAAGCTCTCCCCATGAGTCGATATAGTTGACCTGTATGCCTTTGAACCATGTCATGGCGGTGCCTTTCAGTGTTAAGACGAATAGTTTGCACTTAACCGCGCCCCTAGCCCGGTGGTAGTCGAGGATAGTGACCAGGTGTTCCATGTGCTCGTCTGGATCTGTAGTGTCGCCGTAGGTCTCTAGCTTGGGCGGTTTCGCAAAAGCGCGGGGAATAGGATATTCTGTTATCCTTCTAGTGAACGATCCTTTGTAGGGGATCTTGTGACGACGCTCTGGAGAACACTCCACTTCCTTCCAACGACCTTGGTGCCGAGGGGAATTCTTTCCCTCGCGGTGCTTCGAAGGTTTGTAGCATTCAGAACGGCGCGGACGTGGACTACTGCTCCCTCGATCTGATTCGTCAGGAAGTTTGTTGTCACCTTTTTGGTGGTTCACTGCAATGGAGGCGACATCATATGACACCGTTGTTGATAGACAATTGGCAAGTGTACCAAAAACTATCGAAGTAGTAAAAATATCGTTCCCAGAAGGACTAGTTTTAATCTTATTCACTTTGACCTCCAAAGCATGCAACGCTTTCCTTTCTCATGTTAGGTTATGTGGCCATTGATCAATAGTAACAATTTGTAAAGATTTACTACTTGACACAATAAATCAAAAACTACAATTTATTTAAAATGACTCTAAATTAAATACTAAACTAATAAAAATAAACCAAAAACTCAACTAAAAATACTATGAAAATATGGAATGACGGACTGTTATCACAACCCCAAACTTGAACTGTTACTTGTCCTCAAGGAACAAACTTATTAAATGAAAAATGACAGTAAAATAACAGCTTACCAACCAATGATAACCTCAAAGTTCATCTCGCTACTAGCCATTTGATGAGCTAGTTTGACTTGCTTGCATCCACCATTCACAACTCCACGCAACAATTTGATAAGGGTTTCACACAGTCGACGTGTAGGTCTACATATTACCATATGCTTGAAAAGTTTCTAAACGTCAATCAAAATCAATGTCATTACACACTTTGAGGTCTTTTAGGGTTATAACGGGGCTTAGGTAAAGGTGGGATATTATTTGGATAAGTAGGCTACACAAAATTTGAGTTATGCACTCCTACGAAATTTTAAACACTGATTCAATCCCCTCATTCACCCTTTGAAACAACAATTTGTAAAGGTACTAGAGAACATTTGTAACTTACAGGGACAATCGATTTTGTAACTCATATTTTTCAATGTTCGTCCCTTTGGCTTCCATTCTCTTTTTTTTCACTATTTTTTTTTGTACACCATTTTTGTGTGTATTTTTCATTGCTTTCAATTTCATTCAAGTTCTTTGTTCTCTAGTACCCCCACCCCAAACTTAGTTGGTTGCAAATTCCAATAGCAACCCCAAACTCATTGTTTAGCAACACCCTACTTAGCCTAACTTAAAAATAAATTTTTGGGTCAATTCCTAAAAATCTCTAGGCTTAATATGTAGTTTGTCACCGAACAAAAAGATCTAAACCTACCGGCTCAAGTTGGCTTTCAAAAAGGATAAATTCAATTAAAATCAAGGTAGGCTTCAAAGGCTCACATGACCAAGCACTTTCGCCTCAGTGTGTATGACAAAGACCAATCAACAATAAAGAAACAATGCAAGTTCTAGAAATGTAGTTGCATGGAACACTTTATATAAGTAAATTGAAAAATAAAATTTGGCTATGAACCTTACAGTGTTAGATTTCTAGGAGTTGTGATTACCTATCACATATGCCGTACACTTCGCCTTTGAATTTCAAGTCACTACCTCCATATGAACTTTGATGTTATCATTGGTGAAACAAACTGTTATCAAACTGGAAAATTTCAAGAAACAAGAAAATTCATTAATAATAAACAAGCAAACAATTAAAGTTACAATAAAAGAGAATCAAACTGAGAACTGACACAACTGACATCTGACAAAGAATAAGAACTGATGTGGACTCTGATTTGTTTTCTCTGTTTTTTTTTGTCCATCTTTTCGCTTTTTTTTTCATTTTTTTTTGCTTTTTTTTTACTAAATAAAAATACCTGCAAAAAAACAAAATTAGAAAAAGAATGGGTTGCCTCCCATCAAGCGCTTTCTTTTACGTCATTGAGCTTGACGCTTCAACCACTTTTAGGGTGGTAAATATGAAAGAAAAAATTTATCATCCTTCTTCGTCCTCTTATTTGGTAGGAATTCCATGAATTTGGCACAAAGAAGTAGATGATCCCATGCTCCCACCAATGAACTTCTTGAAATTGTGACCTCCCACTTTAGAGAAGAATGAGTCTCTTTTTGCAAATGAATGTTTTCTTCCATCTCCATTGATCGAGTTTCCATTGTAAGGTACAAATCGACACATCTCACCTGTGGCTTTTCTTCTATGTTGGTACTTTTATTTTTCAAATGTTCAGCTTGCAGCATGATGGCATGTCGCTTCATCTCAATCTCAACCGATTTCTTTTCACTCTCATCTGCTTTCTCAACAAGATTACCACACTGAACATCAAACTTCTCAAATGAAACTTGATTTGACATCAAGAAATCATCTAAAATATTTTGAAGTTGAGAGTTATAATCTATGTTGACCACCTCTTTCTTCCCTTCACAATCACGACCTGGTTGATTTGCCTCATAAAGATCACTTCTCTCATTTAATCTCGAGATTTTATTGTCCAAATATTTTATCTTCAAAGATAGCATATATTTTTCATAACGAAGAATATTGATCTCTTCAGAATCAAACAATAATCGACTACCCCACATTGCTACAAAACTCAAAGAAACCTTTCAGTAGCAAAGCACAAAGAAATAGAAATGAAGAGCATAAATCATAAAATAAAATTCTCAATATTTTATTTCAATATATAAACAAAAATATAAATGACAGAAGTCCTAAATAATAACGAAATTACCAAGCTGAAATGATTCAACAGTCCCGGCAGCGGCGCCAAAAACTTGATAGACAATTGGCAAGTGTACCAAAAACTATCGAAGTAGTAAAAATATCGTTCCCACAAGGACTGATTTTAATCTTATTCTCTTTGACCTCCAAAGCATGCAACACTTTCCTTTCTCTTGTTAGGTTATGTGGCCATTGATCAATAGTAACAATTTGTAAAGATGTACTACTTGACACAATAAATCAATAACTACAATTTATTTAAAATGACTCTAAATTAAATACTAAACTAATAAAAATAAACCAAAAACTTAACTAAAAAGACTATGAAAATATGGAATGACGGACTGTCATCAGTTGTCGTACGACGTTTGCCTCACTGAATCTCCTCGGTTTGTGTAGCTACTACCTCCAGAATCCTTTCTTGTTTCTTCTCTACGCATTCGAGTTTGTTGTTCTGTAGCTGGAGGAGTCAGTGGTTGCGAAGGTGGAACGTTCTATTGTTGAACAAGAGGTGGAGGAAGAGTCGTCACGTCCAGTGTGGCTGAGGTGTGAACGTTGTATGTGGCATCGAAAACAACGTCGTTTTCTTCAAGATTCACTGGTTCCAGTATCGGAATCGCTCGACTCTGGAGGATTTGGATCATGGAACGTGGTACTGTTGTGGTGGAGGAACGACATGCGGTGGTCCTCTTGCGAGTTCCCGCCATTGTTTTGAGAAGAAGAGAAGTGACTGTTGACCCTTGCGGTAGAGGAACGTGTAACTGAAAACGGTTACGGCGGAGGTGCTCGTAATAAAAAACGGTTATGGTGAACGATTGTTGGACTATGGCGGTTAGTGAATGATCCCCTCCTTCCAACGCCAAATGATCTGTTCGGTGAAAATGGTTGAGTGGAAACGGTGGCAGAGAATGCTCTGGTGTAATGGTAATTGCTTCCGGCACGGCAGCAATGAGTCTTCGCGGTGGAACGAAAGGTGCCTGCAGGCACGTTAGCACTCCGACAGTCAAGTCAGTAATGGAACTGAGAAAGAGTGTTTAAGAAGTGTTGTGAAAAGTGATGTGTGCCTTGAGGGTGAAGCAAGTTCACCCTTATATAGGCGCGCGCTGGTCATAACCGTCTCAGGGTTATGCGGCGTATGATTAGGGACGGAGCCGGACACGTGTAGGGTGATCCTTGTGCAAGAGCGAGCTCCTGTGTGGCACGGTGCACGCGAACCGACATGCTCCTTTGGATGCGAAGTCTTTAGGCGGTGCAAGTCCGACCACGTGTCATCGTGCGGTTGGTCCTATGACCGGTCCACAACACCATGTATCATATATGTTGAGTTTATTAATCATGTGAAGAGCTTGCTATGTTGACTATATTATTCTTAGTTGGTCAATCAGATTGTCTTAACTATTATTTTATGATGTTCTGGAGGATAATATGTTGGTCAACAAGGAACCTTTATGCTTATAGTCTTGAGAATAATATGATTGGACAATATGTTGGATAACTATCATCTTATATTCCCGACGAGGGAAATATCAGTTTGGATATGATGTTCGCATGAGAACGAAGACTGTTTACCTCCACCACCTCCCATTGTTCCACCAGATGTTAAACCAATCAAGATAGAACATAAGATAGTTAAGAAGAAGCTTCCAATGCCAAGTTGTGGACTTTATTAAGATTGCAGAGTTTTCTAGTCCTCACCACTACTTTAATGATTTGGCAATAGGTGATTTTTTTGTTGGTCTGAGACTGTTGTCAATTAAAGCTTTCCTCTATCACGGTGTGATCCTTGTTGGTCTGCGCATAGTTTATCTACAAAATTTTATTAGAATGTTGTGAAAACATTTTGGTTTTAATGATACTTGTCATACCCCAATTTTTGACCTAAGATGTCATTGACACGTGTCGTTTGACTCTGCATTCGTACGCCGTTTGGCCCTAACTGGTCTCTGATTTTTAGTAAAAAATTCGGCAGATAGGTATTTTAAAATACCTCATTTTGGTTCCGAATCGGGCCCTCTTCTCTCAATTTTCATTTTTTTTTTAGTGTTAGTTTTTCCATCTTTTATTTTAATCCTTTTTAAATTCATTTTTCTTTTAATCTTTATCTTTTATTATTTTTTATTTTAATGTCCAAATTTTATTTTATTTTTTTTGTCCAAACCAGCCCAACACAAGCTGTCACCCACGTCCCAAACACTTGGTGGCCAAGACTCACACCCTTGGTGGCCAAGGTTCCTCTTTTATAAATACAACCAATCGGACAGCACAGAAGGAGGCCAAAAAAAAACTCATAGCATTTTCTCAAGAACAACAAAGGCCGCCACAATCAACCTGCAAAACAACCGGAGAAGAACAACAAAAAAAATAGACAGAGGCAGCCGCAAATAACAACACCACACAAACCATCCACAATTTTTACGCGACCAAAAGCCAACAACAGACACGGTTTCAAGAGGATCAGAAACAGACCCACGGACCATACAACAGAACCAAATCGGATCCTTGAAGAACCATAAAATATTTACTTTTTCTTGTTCTTTAGATCTAGGCGGTGTCGCGTATTTGTTCGTTATTTTAAGGTAAGAAATAAGATCAGAAGAGAGAATATAAGAGAATAGGCAAAAAAAAATTAAAAAAAAAACATTTGAGGCGGCGGCGCCGCCGCCACCTCCATCCACTTCTCGTCGGAGAAAATGAGTGAGGGAGGAGAGAGAAGAGAGAGAACCGAGAGTTTGAGAAGGGAAGAGAGAGAAAGATTTTGAGAAATGAAAGAAAATGGGTCTCAAAACCCTTATATACCTCTTCTGACCCGACCCAAGATCCGTGGGTCAAACCGGCCCAAACCCAAAATCCATAGGCCCACACGCGCGCCCCATCCTTCTTCTTCCTTTTATTTTCTGCACACCCCATAATACTGTTGCACCCCCCTTTTCTGCATTCATTCATTTTTGTTCCTTTTCTTCGCTATTTTTTATCGTATTCATCTTCTTTCATGCATTTTTATTTTTTTATCACACTTTATTTTACAACATCTCATATTGGTTTAGTTCCGTTTTTTTGCATTTTTATTTTTATTTTTATTTTAAGCATTCTTAATTTATTAAAATGCAAATATAGGCTTAATATAAATCATGCATATTTATCCCTTTTGTCATTCATTTTATTTTCCCGCAGACCATAGCATGTATCGTAGGCTTTTGTGTAATAGTTAAAGGTGCATGTGTGCGTGCGGGTTTACCTCGTTTTTTAGCTTAGGTTAACAGACTGTGTGACGATCTAGTATCGCCACGAAGTACCAACGCTTTTTATTTTCTTGCTCCGATAGTTTAATTTTAGTTTTAATCATTAATCATTTAAAAACAACAAAAACATTCACATAATCAAAAAATCACAAAAAAACATTTTCTTAATACACCTTGATTCAAGATCAAGTGATCCGTTACCTTTTAGTTTACTTTCTTAATCAAACATTAATCAATTTAATTCTATTTCAAGTAATTTTCTTCAATATCAAAAAACACAAACCAATTCTCATTTGCCACTTGGCTTTTCGTTTTAAAACCATTTTCAAAACTAAAAAACACAAAAACAAATCAAACGTCAATTTCAACCCCGAACTACGAGGTTTTGATCCCTCACGGGTACGTAGGCAAAGGAC
>Ga0315913_1004504_pt1 | contig 16863 bp, 5 predicted proteins | sample MpolsnodulesMG_FD_207736 | JGI IMG/M metagenome (GOLD analysis project Ga0315913, IMG submission 207736) | Medicago polymorpha root nodule microbial communities from Los Angeles, California, United States - small nodules | ecosystem: Host-associated > Plants > Roots > Nodule | place: USA... | reverse complement strand
TTTGGTCCGTCTTTTAAAGTAAACTCATATGTAGAATTCATATTTTAGAATAAAATTTAGCAGAAAAATTCATAATATTATAAGAATCTCTCCCAAAAAATTTAGAATTTTTTAACAAAACATGAATTTAATATGAAGTTTTATATTTTTTATGGTTAAAAATTCATATTAAATTTATGTTTTGTTAAAAAATTTTAATTTTTTTTGGGAAATATTTTTACAATATTCAACACATTTTTGCACAATTTCATTAAAAAAATACTAAAATTAGCTTAAAAATAGGGACCAAAAGTAGCGCTTGAAAATTTTATAGGGACTAAAAGTTGAAGGAAAATTTTAAAGGGACTAAAACGAAAAGTTGGTATATTTATAGGGACCAAAAACATATTTAACCTTTTTTTAAGGAAAAGGTAAGTAGGGTTACTCACATTGAGTTGACCTCAATCAAAATCTTCTTTTTTTCATTATTTATGTTATAAATACTAGCATTTAAACGGGCACTTTGTGCCCTTATGTCTGCTTTTTTTATTGTTCTAATATGTATAGTTATGAATAGTAATTTTTAAGAAATTTTGATTCAAATTATAGCTATCGATATTTTACACTTTTATATTGTAACATATTATATTTATCTTTTTCAATGACACCAATAATATAGTAAATATAATATAAATTCTTATCTTTTTGAATAACACATAAAATATAACATTTTTATATACAATTTGTTTAGGAGTATAATTGGAAGAAAAAAAAAGTCACTCCAAAACTATGTGTTCTCTTTATTATTATATATGATACATAATAGTATAGATAACATAAATAGTAAAACACAAACAAATGATTTAGATTGATGTAAACTAAGCATGGATAATTCTTTTCATATTTTATTGATGGTTAGATAAGAATTTTCCATAAATGAGTTACAAACATCAGTAACCAGTGAATCAGCAATTCTTACAAATTAGTCTTTTAAACACAATAAACTCATTTAGTGATCGATTATAGAGACCAAAACTTTGTTGTTACTAAATCAATGGCAAGATAACAAAAATTTATATAAGACGATCTTCAATGATGGTTCTTATGCACAAGACTTTATATTTTGGAAAATGCTGACTATTACCTACGTGTAGTCAAACTCGTAAAAGTATAAAAAGTGTTCATTTTAATGTAAAATTTTCTTTTTTTTGTTTGTTTAATTAATGCTCAAGATGTCCTAGTTAGCATGGCGTTTTTAAAGAATAAGAATAATTTTCTACTTATTTTATTTCATTGGAGAGAGATGTTATAACATGTAAAGTGCTCTTCTATAATAATGGTTGTTATGCATTGAAAAGCATATTTTTTTCTTTGTGAAAAGAAAATAGTTTGGGGTTGAATGAGGTGCCATCAAAAATAATTAGGTTTAAATGCACTTTTATCCTCGTATTTTGTATGAAATAGGATTTTAGTTTCTTCATTTCAAAACTATGATTTTTTTATCCAAATGATTAAATTAATAACTTAAGTTGGGTTTTATCATTGGAATTAAAATTAGTTGAAATTTTTAATTTTTTGTGACATCTTTGAAACACAAAATAAAACAAGTTAAAGAACTTGGATTAATTTTTGGAAAATGTTAATTAAGTTTCTCTAGGCACCAATTAATGAAACAAATATATTATAAATATTTTCAAACTTTTGTAGTCAAACTTTTTTTTTGCCGTAAAATATGTTCTTTTCAATAGAAAAAAATACATTTTTTATTTTCTTAATTAGTGGCATATGAATACTTTTTTTTTTTTTAAGGAGTGCCATATGAATACTTGATAGTTAGAAACCTTGTATTGTTAAAAAAAAAGAAAATAGAGGATAACTACTTAATAAATGAGAGGATCATGTGTAGTGTACAACTCATTTGTGTAACAATGTTTGCAGCATCTTACAAGGATGGCACTTAAATCTGGTGGTTCAAAGAAAATTCCAATAAATGCTATCTGTATTGAATTGAAATCTATACACAGTGATTCAAATTCACCAGAAAAAACAGAACAAGTTAAAGACAAAGTCCCCAACGAAAATGTACCAAGAGTTTTTATGAGAAAAAGCTCCGGCCAAACATATAAAGAAATGGCAGAGACAGATATTGGTTTCAACACTTATAATCACTGCTTCAGTAACAGCATGTTTTGGTGTTTCAGGTGAAGCAGATGGAAAAGCAAACAATCTATATCATGCAATGTTTCAAGCTTTCATTATCTTCATCACAATATCATTGTTCAGTTCCATTAGTTCTATTACCATACTCTTTTGGACAACACTTGGATTAACTGAATTGGCGACTTTCTCTCTCGAAATCGTAATGCCAATTCTTGGAATCGCTCTCATCTCACTGTCTTTGGCTTTCATTGCTGGTCTCTACACTGTTATCAGTGAACTTACTTGGTTGGCAAATGTGTTTCTGGTTATGGCAATCATTTTTGTTGTGGTTGAGATTTTGTTATATATGCTCCTTTTCATTCTATCATCATCAACTAGAAAATCCTTGCGATACATTTCCTACTACTTCTTTCTTTTTCTAGCATGGATTGCAGAGAAGTAGAACTAATCAAGGTGTTAATCCTTGGTCATAGATTGAGTGAATATTGTGTATTGTGGATAAGTGGGGATTAATTAGGATATTAAATAAAGTTAGCCCCACTTAATTATATGTATGTATCCTTTTTTGTGTGTATGTAAGTGTGAGACGTAACTGTGAGTCTGTTTTGACCAATATGTAAGTTTCTTATCGTGTGACCAATAATACTAGCTTTTTGGATAATAATACTAGCTTCAAATGATGAATAATAATTTTATGGCTTAAATATGTTTTTCGTCCATGTAATTTGGCCCCGTTTTGGTTTTCATCCTTGGTCCCACAAAAACGCTAAAGTGGCATGGTTTTGACCACGTGACAGTTGTTGACTGTGCAACTTTTGTCACGTGGAATGCCACATAATATTAAATTTTAAAAAACATTTTTAAAATTCTGAAAATTGTTTTTTTAAATTAAAAAATCTGAAAATAATTTTAAAAAATAAAAAATCATAAAAAAATTTTAAAAAAACTCCGATTATATAATTTAAAAAAATTAATTTTTTAAATATGAAAAAAATTGAAAAATTATATAATTTCTTTAAATCTGAATATAAATTTTTGAAAATTAAAATCTGGAAATTAATATTTTTTTTAAATTACATCATCTGAAAATTTTTAATTTTTTTAAAAAAATATAATTTCTTGTTCTTTTATGAAATTTTTAAAAAAAAAACATTTTTTTTGGAAAGTTACTTAAAATTTATTTTCATATTTTTTAATTTTAAAAACAATTTTCAGAATTTAAAAAATATTTTTAAAAATTTAATATTATGTGGCATGCCACGTTAGCGCCACGTGGCAAAAGTTGCATAGTCAGCAACTGCCACGTGGCCAAAAACCATGCCAACTCAGCTGAATAGTGGGGTCAGGGACCTTTTAAAAAAAATATATTGCAGGTATGTTTTTCAAAAAAAAATATTGCAAGGACGAAAACCAAAACGCGTCCAAATTACAGGGACGAAAAGCATATTTAAGCCTAATTCTATTTATTTGTTTGTTTAATTTATGTGTTTCTCCATGCATATCTATTTTATGATTCTTTTGGGCACAAATTTACTACATCTCTTGTTATGTTATATTGAAACTTGTCTTCTTTTCTAGATATACAAACTTTATTCATATGAAAAGATAGCTAGGCAACTAAAAGTAGTAAATTTTTATTAAAAAACATTAATTATTTATTAAAAAAATTTATATTTAATATAAAATACACAAGTTTCAAGATAAACTTACCATTTAAATTTCTTAACACATGCAAATTTGTACATGATAGAAAAACCCTAAATAATTTGTGTATGGGCATTCCCTCCCCGTCCACAGTTTAAAACAAACACAACTACATAAATTACCAAGTACTTGACACTAATAAACATAGAGAAGTCATATACAAATATAGTCTACTTAGCAACAATCTAGTCCTATAAACCAATATCTTCCTAGCATGGTCAATAGCCAAAAAGGAAATGAGAATTAACGGTATTTAATCTTATCTAAATAAGATTATTTCTTTGACTTATGTATTCTCAGGTCAAGTATAGGTAATCTCGAAAGTGATCAATGTGACTGTATAGACCCTTGTCTTAGGTATTTTACCTTTGATTTTTGGTTTTGATTAGATATCAAAACTTGAAGTTTAGCATTTCTGTAACTAGGTGACTCTAATAATCTCAAGATCGCAATCCTTGTTGAAATTTCATTCTTGCATGTTTTGAAGTTGTGCATTCGTTCATTGCATTGTGTTTTTGGAATTCTCAAATGTTCAATATGTGAATTGTTTCACTCTAGCATTTTAGTGTTGTGAATTGTTTCACTCTAATGTCTGAAACAATTCACGATGTGAATTGTATCACTCTAAGGTGTGAATTGTTTCACTCAAATTTTTTGTTAGTGTGAATCGATGAAATTCAGTGAATGAGTCTTTCAATCGTCTGTTTTTACAAGAAACATATTTGAAAAATGTATAGGATCGTTTCAATCACTTTAAGCAAATCGTTTCAATTCTTTTTCACTTCATTTTTTATAACAAACAAATTAACTACTTTTTAAAAACTATAAAAGCAACATAACACTATTTTTTAAAGTATGAAATTTTTACATTCTCTCTTGTCAAATACTCATCTTCTACCTTTACTCTTTGAAAACTCTTAGACATTCCTTGTGAATTTGAGAACCTAGGGAGTTACTTAGATAGAGAAATATGTTTATGTCATTTTGTGATTTTCTAGGTTTTTGCAATTGGAGGCAACTAAAACCTAAATGAAAGGTCGAGGTCTTTCACCTCCAATTGAGAATTGAAGTTTTCTTCATTCAAGATGTTCATCATGAATTGACCCCTTGTCAAAATTAAAGTAGGATCAAAGGTTGACCACTTAAAGATCAAAGGAGGCTCAAGAGGGTGGAATGGCTCATCCTATCAAGGAGGCTTTTTTATTGATTGGCTCATCACATTGATTGACCAAGGGTAATTGTTTTGAAGGGGGTGACTCTTGTGATTCAAGAATCAGGTCTACATCGAAGAGTTGTTGAAAGATTTGATATTCTTGGTAGAAACTTCAAAACTCAAGGAACGGATTTGGTAGAATTAATATTGTATCAAACACTTAGTGAACAATATTCAACAAAACTTCATTGACTTATGCCTTTAGGAGTGGATTAACCCACTAGCAAGGACGGTGTGGGTGAACCCCATAAGTATTTGTGTTCTTTCTCTCTATTCCTTAACTCTTTTAATTTCACTTGTTGATTGATTCAATTTTGAGTTTGAAATTTATTTTTCTAAAAACCTAATTTTGATAGATTTCATAGAAACCCAACCGTGGGTTGAATCTTAACAAATATTCAAATGCATCAACAAGGGGTTCTTTTTTTTTTTTTAAGCAACAAGGGGTTCTAAGAATCCATATTTCTTCTCACCCAATTGAATCAATTGTTTTTTTTTATCATTTACTTGTCAATAATTCAACTTAATTTTAAACTAGGTTTTAACAAGTTAATTGCTTATCCAAATAAGTGATTATCATATTTTACCTTATCTTGTAATAAGTTGAAATTAAGTTATTAACTCAATCGCTTAATTTGATTCAATCATTTAGCATTCTTTAATCCGGTATTTGTTATTTGCATAAATATTCAATCATCCTACATTTCCACAATTCTGTTGCACAAAAAAAATTTGGGGTATGTATTCCCCCTACATCTATACCTTCACCCCAAGAAATCATTAAAAATATTTTACCCTTTTTGCTAATTCACCCTCACATGATACTTTAATTCCAGTTTATTAAATTTTTCCGAAAAACTTCAATTAACTTTTCCGGTATTCAATTTATTTTTCTCAAAACTAGACCAAGCCTTTACGGTAGGATAAAAAGATTCTGGACAAATCATTAATAAATTTCTGGAATTTAAAACAGAAAATATATGTTTTAAGTCTACCGATGTGCAATATTGTGATTAATGTTGTCTTCCACCACACCAATTTCTTCGCATTCTCCTCCTTCATCTCTTCTTCCTCTTCTTCCACCACCTTCGAATCAATACCAATTTCAAAGGCTTAATGAATCTCAAAATAAACCCCAAGATGATTAATATTGTGATTAATGTGATCATGGACTTTGCCTCTGAGCCTAAAATGAGTCCAAAGGCTCAACACTATTTGGTTGGTTAGAACGCTACTTTTTTCAATCTTAACTTCTTAAAAACCTTTCTTAAATTGTTTTAAAGTTTTATTTTTAATTGGCACAAAATTAATAATTGTATTGAATATGAGTTTGTGTTTAGTTCTTCAGTGATAAAATTGTTTTTTTTATGAATTGATTTTTGGTAAAAATAAGTGGAATGTAATATGGTTTACGATTGGATATGTAAAACAAATTGAGAAAATACAATAAGAATGTTAGAAACATTTTATTTTCAACACTTTAAATTTATTTTTTTTGACAGAAAAGAATCAATTCTTATTGTTAGAAACATTTTTTTTTTCTACTTTAAAGTTAAACGCTACAAATGTTCGTTTCAAGTTAGAATCAATATTGAAACAAAAATCAGTTTTACCTAAAAAATATTTGAACATATCAAAATCAATTCTACACTTGTATAATCAATTTCAACATCTTCAAAACTAAAATCAAACATATACTCAAACTAATGCTGAGGTGTGGAAATTTCCATCACGATAGATCTAAATTGAAAAGAATACATAAATGCATAAGTAAAAGGAGAAAGCTCTTAAAAGCATCTATAATAGAGACCCTCAATTTTAAAGTCTTAAACAGATCTCACGTATATAAATCACTTTTTTTATTATTTTTTAATAATAGTACATAATAAGTACTTAACCACTCTAATAGAAACCTTCTAACAAAAGGTTTAAATGAGTTCCGCCAATAACTCTTTATCATTTGTTCAACAAAAGCAACTCAACAATGATTATTTTAATAAAAAGTGGTGTGGGATCATTTAAGAATATAGGTCTTAAGTGAAACCTTGGGTCTTAAGAGACCCAAAAAAAAAAAATCTTCAATGAAGATACCTATTAAATACCAGGTCTTAAATGGTGAAGACTTCACCATTGAGATGGTCTAGTATAACGGCAAAACATGAAACCATAATATGAAATATCTAAGATCTAATTGTTTCTGTCCCAAAAATAATGCAAGCCTGGATACCAGTATATAATTCCAAATATGATAATGTTGAAAAATACTTACTCTTATTGTGTCATCATTCACAGCAACTGTGGCATGACACCTTATGACCATAAATGAATGTTTGAACTTTGGAATCACTATATGTGACAAACAATATAGCATGTGACTTAGTGCTAAATGACAATTTGGTGGTGCAGGGATACAGAGAGAATCTAACTAAATTATAACACATCTCGTGCTTGAAGCTTCAACATAACCCGACACACCAAGTGGAGCACCACCTTTTCTATTTGTACACTTACTTTTGAACATGGCTTTTCCTATTTTTGTTAAGTTTTTTATTTTCAAATTGCCTCATATAGTTGATGATAAAAATATATAACTATGGAACTATGACGTGGGTGACATAATCCTATTGACTTTTGTTTTGATTTTTTCTTAGAAGAATCTCAACACCATATGATTGAAAAAGAAATCAATGAGAGAATGATAAAATTCATCTTGTTTGATTGGAAAGGAGACATGATTAATGCTCTTAAGTCTTACATTATCAGAGGATTTTAGAACTAGTAAAGACTGTCAAGAGATTATGTCATCATGTCTAAATCTAATAGTCGCTTGTTTCTAACTTAATAACTTTGGTACTTCAAATAAATACAAATTTACGAAGGAAAATATAAATATCATCAACAAATGATCCAGTGTCAGTTTGGTTCTATACATGGTTTAAATTAATTTTGATTTAATTGTTTTTATAAGTTGAAAATTGAGTGTTGCTAACATTCATCTAAGATAAAATATGATAATCATTTATTTGGATAAGCAGTTAACTTTAATTTAGGTCACTTAGTTTCGTTGGATTAGAAAAAAATATTGAGGTTCAAGTCGGTTTCTTTTTTAAGAGGTTCAAGTTTGTTCCATAACTTAAAAAAATGCCATTAGGTACTTTAACTTAACATTTTAATTAGCTCATATCGGTCATTTATGTCCAAATCATCAAACAAACTTATCATAACTACATATGTCAAATAAAAGAATAACTACATATGTGGCTCTAACATGGAGTTATCATGGTAAAAAAATATTTTAAATTGATGATATATTAGTTTAAATGCATAAACTTGAAGCAAATATTTGAAAAGTTACTATATTTTAAATCTTGTGATTTTAAGAAAAAACAATTAAAAACTCTAAGATTTGGAGAAAAATAAGGATTTTGTGATTCATTTCAGTTATTAGTTTATAGAGAAGATCATATAAAGCGTCGTATCAACTTTCACCAACACATTTTATATTTTATTTTTTTTTGAAAGGACCAACACCGTTTATAGTTTACATATATTTGAGAGAAAAGAACAATATAAGTTATGACATTATATATTGAACCTCAAAATTAAGATATGCGACGAAAAAAGATAATTAATCCTTTAATTTAACGAGCATATATTTGTTTCCACATTTTGACCTCTTCCTTAGTGATTGATTCAACTTTTTTTCTTATTTCTCACTTTTGGTACAAATTTGTACAGTGGACAATTTTACCTTCCAACCTCAATATATTTTAGCCTCAAAATCAATTTTACCTAAGACCACTTGTGATTCAAACTTTTCAAACATAAATTGATAAATATCATTGTTGTTATAAATGTATTCAAACATGAACAATTTTTTGTTGAAATCATTTTCAACCAAAATAGTTTTAAAGTAAACCAGAAAATTCGTCTTTGATTTTGTCGAGCACTCTTAAATGGAATTCTGACATCATATCCCTTAAAAAAAGACATTATATATTATAATGTCTATGACTCTGTTAGATTTTACTTATACTAATTCTTCTGATAATGTATTAGAGACCAAATTTATAGTAAGTAGTAAATAAATAAATAAAATTGATTTTTTGACGAAAAATTAATTAAATTGATAGTAAGTCATCAAAATATAAAAACCAAATTAACAATAAGACGTTAAATATAAAAACTAACATAACAATTTAATAAAACCAATTTTTTTAAAATATTCATAATTTTACGAGTTTAAGTAATCTTACCATGAATTGGTGGGTATTAGTAATTTTTATAAATTCACAGACTTTTCATTTGGTCGGTATAACATACAATGTAAATATAAATAAAAGAATTTTGTTCGTTGTTGGAGCGGGTTCTGAGGAAGTACAGCTATATTTAGACCGTTCCCCGACCTCCTACAACGATTGTGCCTCTTGCCCCCAGCAGAGGTGGCTACTGCCTTCTTGGAGTTTGTTGTCCATGTCTTTAGTCAGTAGGATAGGGGTGAGCCGGTCCCGGATGACAAAGGGTGGAAGCATTCAGATTGGTACATTAAATGGTTCTACCGTGTATCACATCCTCTTATCGTCAAACCTGCTCCCGTTCCTGAGTAAGTAGCTCCCAGACCTGTCTACCAGGAGGTTATTGTTGAGCAGGAGTGGACCAGACATCCTCCCGATCCTTTGCAGGTCATCAGCAGCATGAGAGCCAGAGTGGAGCATGCGATGGAGATTTCATATGTGGCTTCAAATCCACTCTTTTTCAGCATTTTGGAGGGCCTCCAGTCCGATTATACCGTTTTTGACGAGGTGCTGGTTCCACGGAGGAGGAGTAGGAGTCCGTGGGAGCAGCAGCGGTAGAGTCTTATTTTTTGACTTTTTTATATTTGTAGTATTTTTATGACATTTTGTCGGATTTGCATGTAATATATTTACATTTGAGCGTTGCGCTTATTTATGACATTTTAGTTAATTTTTGTTAATATTGCATATCTAAATTATGAATGAATGCATGATTTAATGAATTGTTGAATGAATGTTCTCTAAATTGTGAGTTTTGGTTGAATGAATTAATATTTGTATATGTATGAATGAAGGAACGAAGGAAATCAGAGAACAAGGCACTACTGTCTGTTCTAGTACAAGTACAGAAACTATGTGAGTTAACTTACGCTGAGATTAACTATAGCGTGACTTAACTCACGCAGTGTGACTTAAGTCACACAGAATTTTGCACTAGCGTGAATTAAGTCACATAAAAGTAAAATTGTCATTGCAGTTGAAAATGAGCAAATAATGTTGGATAAAGAGCAGAATTCTAAATAAAATACGTTTGCTCCTTTAGTCACATGGGTTCTACTTTCTGGACCCCGCCATAGATAGAAAGGGCACAAGACATTTACAAAAAGTACTTCTGATTTTTTTCATATCATGTCTCTCTTAGTATTAGTTTTTATTCAAGAAAAAAATTAGTAATATTTTAATATTTGTATATTTTTATTCTATTTTACTACATCTTTTTTTCTTTTCATTTCACTCTCTTATTCATTCTTTCATCCTTGCGACATTCTTACATCCAATTGAGAGGTAAGAGCATCATTCTTTTTATATATTATTATAGTAATATAAGATTAAAAAAATGATTAAAGAAGGTGCTCTTTTAGGTTATCAAATTGGCTTTGTGATGTGGAGAATGTTATAATTTATGAGCAACTTTTGTGCATCTTTGTCTCTGAAACTTGTTGCTATAGCTTAGCTACTGCAACGGGCCGCATATGCGGATTCCTGCCCCCACTAATGTGTTACTTGAGAACTGTTTTCTCATGAGAATGAGAATAAACTTTCTTAAAGAAAAAATGGTGGAACTATTAACCAGTCAATTGCATTGGAGGACGGAATTGTGGTAACATATTCTATTGTTCATGGTACAAACAATAAAAAATAAATTGATTCACTCGAGATCCACCAGCAGCAGCATTTGTTGAAAATGAACTACGCAATCATTTACATACAGGGTTCATTCAGTTTAGTTTGATTCGGTTGTATTTGAAAATAAAACTTAGATCAAACCAAACAGAATTAATTTGTTTTAGATTGGTTCGATTGTTGCGGATTTTTGTGAAATAATGTAATTTTTTGTTTTTAACGTCTAAATCAAGTTAAAAACAACTTATTTCAACAATGTTTCAAATTTCATGAAACAATATTCTCATCAACATAAACCAAATTAAAAATATAGACCAAAGAATAATCATCTCTGATAAGAAATATAAAAGATTAAGATTTTATTATTCTCTAAGGGTGTGTGTTTGGTTATATCTTGAGTTTCTATAATAAAAAAAAGACAATAATTACACGTATGTTACCAAAAGTTCAAGATATATCTAACATAAACAAATATGCAATAATTGAGTTTGGAGACATACATGTAGTTATTGTTTTGTTTATGTTGCGATTTGGTTTGGTTCGATTGAGAAAATAAAAACTGCAAATCAAATTGAATTGTGCGGTTAAATCAAAAAAAGTGGCACGAGTATATTTGAACCAAACACGATTATTTTGTGATTATCCATTTGAGTTGATTTAGTTTGTGGTTTTCTATTAGGCTGATTATTTTTTGAAATTTTGTCATTAATTTTAGGGCCTGTTTGGTGCGCATGATAGGATAGAGACATGATAGGATTAGAAATTGGATAAGGATAGGATATGATAGTAACAGAATAGACATCTATCCTATCATGTGTTTGGTGCACACATGATAAGAAGGAGGATATCATTACTTTATCATATCATATGTTTGATGCACTATTGACATGATAAGAAGTGAAACCTAATTGCAACAAAATAAAGTATGTGTGTTGATGAACACCGGAGTTGATCTTTTTTGCAACGGCGAATAAACCTGACGGTCAACATGGTAACATATTTAGATATCAACAATTCAATTTAACAACAACGACGAACACAACCCCAAATTCCCCTGCAGGCATACGCAAACTAAAAGAGTATTTCTATCGAGAGCATATTTACTTGTAAATCATCCAAACAGAATTCAAATGAAATAGAACAAAGCTATATAAAAAATTAAGTAAGAAAGTAATTGAAGAGTGAACAACATAAGTAGCTACCTAAAACAAAACAAAAAATATAAAGCACAAGAATCCAAAATAGAATCGATTGAATCTATGTAGTAGCAAGAAAGCCAATAATGAACAAGGAACAACAAAAAAAAAAAAACAGATAAAGTTAAGAAGCTCCAAGAAATATTAAACCATCTGTAATCGATTGGGATTAGAACCCAGAAAAAATTGAAAAAAGAAAAAACATTTGTAGAAGCATGTCAAAATTAGGAGAAAAGCAATATTGAATCACGATTTTGGAACAAACAAGCTGGTGTTTTTGAAATTGAATAGGTTATATAGGAAGGAAAAAAAAAGGCAGAGCAGGTGTAGAGGTTGGGAGTCGAAGGAGGTATTTGAGGAACAGATGATACGCGCATGATAAGCCAATGCTATCAGGTTGCTAACCCACCAAAAATTAAGGATAAAAATAACAAAGGGTGAATAGGATAGGATTAGAAATTAGATTAATTTATCCTTTCCTTTTGGTGCACCAAACAATGGATTGACTCAGGATATGATAGTTTTATCCTATCCTGTCTTCTTATCATGTGCACCAAACAGACCGTTAATGTGTTGCGCTGTCGTGACACCAACCGTCATTAAGCTAAACCCGCACACTTGAAACACAAGTGGAATCTAACAAATATAACACCTAATGTGCTTAAATTTAATTGCCCCAAATTCTACCTTATTGGACTTAATATAAGACCATAAATCCTAATTTGTAGGTAATAATCTAAGAAATAGAGACTTAAATGAATCATATTTAGATAATTATCATTCAACACAATTCATATTAACATAGCATATAAATCATGTTTAGGATTTCATATACACTTATCATACCTCATAGATATATGGTTCACAGTTCATACAACTCACGTCTCATAATTCAAAAGTACATAGTTCATAGTTCTCATACACACGATTATAATTATATAATATTTAATTTCATAGTTAGTGAATTAATAGTACTAGGAGGTCAAAACATGAAGTTGCATGGTCATAAACATAACTACTAGTAACTTAATGAAAAATTAGGAACACTTGGACATTTTAAATGGTATTCGCATGCTAACCATAGTAGCATAAAGACATATTATTAATTCACAAAATTGTAGACATACACATATTAAACATCACAAAAATAACATGTTTTTGTTTTTACATTGATATGTCATGATTTGTTTTGCCATTGGTATGAGATGATTTGTATGGGATGGTGAATATATCCTGATCATTTGAGTCTTGCATAAAGCATGTATACTAGCTAATTAAACATGTAATTTTCTATGATACTCAGTATGTGTATATGTACCTATTTTCCTTGTTGTTACTTTGGTGCGATCATTTTGTATGGGCTTATTTACCTTCTTGTTTTAATATGATAATTCCATTTGTGAAAAATTTTCTTGTAATAATTTAATAGGATTATTTTTTATGCAATTTTTTTTATCTTGCTTAAAAGGTGAAAGTATATGTTATTTATATTTGAGAAACTACTCCATGCTTTTAGCTTCATAAACCTTATCATATTGACAGACCATTAAACACTATTTTTGATACAAGTGATTTAGACAAACATCAAGAATGATTATAATTGCATTTGTTGTTAAACGTGACATTGATGAATAATTGTGGCTATTCGGGTGTTAGAACCATTTATTCTATTTTTGGAACTCTTGGCATTTATTATATTTTTTTCTTCATAAAACTAGACTTTTATCAGCTTTAGCGCATATGTGGTGTTTTCCGCTAAATAAATTGAATAACTTCTTTTGACCAAAAATTAAATGACTAAATTTTGGTTCATTCCATTTTCATATAATCATTTCTAAAATCTCTTTTATTCATTCAAGACAAAATCAATAAGTAATATATATATCATTAAAAGTATATATGTATTAGATTTTTTAAAATATTACATCTAGCATTTTGTCCAAAAAAATAAATTACAATTAACATTATTTCATAGTTTCATTTGTCCTCGTTGTAACAACCTAGTGGTTTGACCGTGAAAACATTTTATTCAAAATTTTGGGTCTAAACCCGATTACCACATTTCCCCTCCACGTGTGTTATTAGGAAAAAAAATTGTTACAAATAAACAAGATCAAATGATTTATAAATTTTCATATTTTATGTCCAATAGATGTCTCCTCGATGGTAAGAGGATAATTGTTAAATGGTCATTAATGTGATTCTTGTGGAAAATATTAGGTTGAGTTCCTATCATTAATGGAGACACACCTTTTCAATTTCACTGCACCAAAATAACCTAACCCAGTTTCAAGCACCTTTATTCTTAGGCAAGAAGAGTTACTAGAAGTTTCCTACAACACCATCAAACATTAGTTGTTGAACCTGTTTTAAACTCGCAATATTATTGGGGTATTGGTCCTATGTCACTGAACACCAATTTCCAGAAATTCAACAAAGTTGTTGATACAATACCTATGGTTTCTTCATTGAAACAATTGGATCGCATGCTTGCGGTTGTCGACGTGCTTGAAGACGCTTCATTACGATTGGCTCCTACTCGAAGCCACCCATACCACTACTCCATCCTCAAACTCGAATAATCATAAGTTGAAAATCGTGACCTTGTTCGGCAACAGTTCAAAACACTCGTTTGTCGACTGCTTGACCCAAATAAGAACAAGTTTCCATTTGTCGACGAAGCTCTTATGCGAGTTCGTGAAGCTTGGTATGTTATCTCTCACCGATTAGACTAGGCAAGTATGTACACTTATATATGAAAATTGTAAGAGGACTTTTCACTGTACGTCGATGAATCTTCAGATGGAGAGGAATTCATACGGTTGTAAGTTATTAGGAGAAGTTCTTTATAAACATTAATACAATATAAATTTACTGACAATTAAGGGCATAAGTAGATTTCATGGTCTCAATGTTTAGTTAAACATAAAGAAGAAGTTGAATTGATGATATTAGTTTGAAGTTCTTAGAATATTTTGTTTGTTCAACTAGAAAATGATTAACCGCCTACTTATGCATGGAATTATTTTGAACAACTTACTGTTGAATAAACTTATAAAATTACTTTGGAAAAGAACTTGTTATAATATAAGGAGAGGACAAATTTCCTCATAAATTGTGACAAATTTTGTGACGAAATCAAAATAATTAAGTTTAGCAACGAAATTTGTGAAGGATGAAGCCATTGCTAAATTTCTGTCATAAATTCCATCACAGAATTAATCATAATAGGTTTTGTGAGTGAATTAGAAACCAATGGCTTTCACCGCCACATCCTCTGATTCTTTGTGAGGCCTTAAAAAGGTTATATATTTTATTTTTTCACTACAAGAATTTTGGCTTTTATTGAGGGAAATTAACCCTCAGTAATGTAAAATATCCCTCAGTAATACACATTACTGACAAATTGGTGTCCCTTAGTAATACTGGCGTCAGCAATATCCTTCAGTATTGGTGAAACAGTTATGACAAAACATTATTGAGGGATTAATTCCCTCAGTAATAACTAACAGAAAAGTCCGTCAGTAATTACTGGCGAAAATTTCCACTACTGATGTACTTCACACATTTTTTTAAATCCTTCCCACTTTTTTTATTTTAATTAAATAAATAAAGTTAATTAAACACAAATAAATTAAAGAAATAAAATATAAATTTAATAAGAAAAAAATTAATTAAACAACATATCATCATAATGTTTGTACAATCCATAAATAGTTTTCGTACAAAATCAATAATATTTCAATAATATTCGCACAATCGAGAAAACTAACATAATAAACTAATTATCATAATATTTAAGCAAATTCGATCTTGATCTCTTTCATGATGATATCCGCTCATATTTCCTCCGCTCCCCGTATTTTGGGAATTTTTTTGCAAAGCATCATCTATATAATTCTTAAAGTTTCCATATGATTATCTTGTTGCCTTTGAAAAGCTTCAACAAAAGCTCTCATGGTGGTCTGCATATATATTCAAAATTAAATATAAGTAAGTTATCCTACAAAACCAACTATTCATGTAACCATAGTTGTGCACAAGGTGAATAGCAACCTACAAAAACCCCTTCTTTCGAAATGAGATGAAGGAAAGTCACATGTTTGTTTTTTGGGTAGAAAGCCAAATGTGTGTCTATTGTTTCTGCTTGTTCTAATTTTCTTATTTTGTTTTTCTTTTTTATTATAAGTTGAATTAATTGGTTACCGGCGGAATTAAGGGGTTATTGGCGGATTTTTTAATCTCTTGGAGCATTACTGACAGATTAAAATCGGTCAGTAGTTCAATCCCATGTGCAACTTCATTATTGACGGAAAAAATCCGTCACTAATCTAGGACAGAGTGGTCAACTGCAGTCCTGACGGATTTATTCGTCAGTAACGCAATTTTCATAATTATTGAGGGTTTACTCTATTAGTGATGTTATTGAGGGTTTTTTTTACATTATTGAGGGTTTAGACGGCCAATAACTATTGAGGGTCTAAACCCGTCAGTAATGTAATTTTAAATTGGTCACTAATAAAGGGAACTCTTGTAGTGTTTGCCTAGCAGAGAATCATACCATTGATCTGTTGAGGCAAAATCCCTAATTAATTTTAAAGATAATAAACCAATATGATTAAAGAATTAATGGACTTTGATTAATTCCTTGGTATTTAACTTGTGCTCTTGAGTGTTTTACTAAGACAGGAAC
>Ga0315913_1004503_pt1 | contig 16863 bp, 14 predicted proteins | sample MpolsnodulesMG_FD_207736 | JGI IMG/M metagenome (GOLD analysis project Ga0315913, IMG submission 207736) | Medicago polymorpha root nodule microbial communities from Los Angeles, California, United States - small nodules | ecosystem: Host-associated > Plants > Roots > Nodule | place: USA... | reverse complement strand
ACTCTTAAACACAAGTGTCAGCCCCATAACCAAAACCCTAGCTTCAATCTCCATGTTCCTTGCTTCTAAATACCAAACCAAGGCATAATCTTCAATGAAAGTACACATGCACAACTACTACTTGATTTCTTAGAAAGGGATGAGTTCTGATTTTTGGGATGGTAGAAGGAGAATTAAAACTGGTATAAACTTCTCATGGTGTTAGAGATTACACAAATCCATTTGCATGCTAAAATGGGAGGATAAAGTTGGAGGATTATGATGAATTGGAAAGGAGAGGGAGTGAGGCGATGGAAATGGTAGAGAGGAGGAGGAGGATCTGTTCTTGTAGTGAGAGAAGAGTAATGAATAATGAGAGAAAAGTGAGGTTAGTGCTTTATATGGCCATCCGGTAAAATTACCACCTTGCCCTTTCTAACTCAAAATGCTCTGATTCAACTAACTGATAAAATCATCGTTAAAAATCTTAAGCGGGATATTACACTTCAGATTTAATTGCACTTTAAAAAGGGTCATCTACTGCAACCTTCACCTTTCCTTTCCTCTTCTCCACTTTGTCGTTCTCTTTCTCTGAGAAATCGCTTTCTGTGTTTCTTCTTCTTCTCATTGTTTTAATTTCACAAGTTGGTCTAAACAAAAACTTCACTATCACCATCATCATAATCAAAAGACCCATTTTCGGATTTTTAGGTTAGGGATTTTTTTTATAAAAAAGATTAGGGAAAAATTAAAACTTGCGTTCACTGGGTTTACAAAATTTAATTAAACAGAAATATTCCACCTGCATATCTACACTTGAGTCACGCTCACTGAAAAAACAAACGCACAAGACTCTTGAACGTGAGCGTGACTCAAGTGTATATATATTGGTTGGATTTGGTCACATATATTATATACTAACGTTCAGACGGAATGCCCGTCTGTCTTTTCTTTTTATTGTGATACACTTCTAAAAAAAACAGTGTTTTCGGACGGATAAGATTTCGTCTTAACTTTTCGGACAGATTTGGGACAATTTTTAAGGAGCGGAATTTTCGTCCCAAATCCGTCCCAAAATCGTGTAAGACTTTGTTTGACACTCTTTGGCACAATCTTTGTTTCCCATTTTTAATTTGCCTGGTAGATTTGTTGGTGAATGCAAAAGTCGTTTTTTGGAGGATAAGGAACTTACTGCTGCCATGAATCATATATTAATCAACTGCGATGAGATTCAACCCTATATTGAGTAAGTACTTTCTAAAATAAAAACTTCTTCATTTCCTAATTGTGATAATAATTGAATTAAATTATGTAACAATAGGATCTTTGTTGAGACACTACGCATAACTCATCCTAATATGAGCAACGAACATGCTTATAAATGCATTGAATAAAACATTGCAGCATGGTTAAAAGATTATCTAAGAATATTTTGAAAACTTTTCAGCATGTTGCTTACATACATATTATTTTTTACGCCTTCTTTTAGTAACACTCTTATTGTTGGATGATTTTGAATAGGTTAACAATCCTTTCAAATAATGTGCCAGATCAAAATATACATGCTTTAGCATGGGGTCCCTTAAGAATTGTAAAAACAAGGCCTATTTACTTTGTGAATGGCTTCAAGTTTCACACGAAAACACATTCAATTGAAAAGTCTACTATGAATTGTGGAGTTTGTGTTAAAGATACGGGCTATGGTTAATATGAAAATGATTTTTATGGTCAATTTAAAGAAATAGATCAAATTGAATATCGAGGTTTCAATCTAGTTTTTATTTTGATGTATTTTAATATCTTGTTTGAAAAGTGTTAATCATTGAAATTTAAAAGTCATCAATGAATATAAGAGTTTGCTTAATTCCGTTCGAAAATCGTTGGAAAATATAACTTAAATTAATGTGAAAATCGTAGGAAGTTTTAATTTAATTCCGTCTGATAACCGTAGGAAGTTTTAATTTAATTTCGTCCGAAATCTGTAGGAAATTTAACTTAATTCCGTCCGAAGTTTAGTCCAATATCACACAAACTTAAATATCAGAGTATGTGCGAAAATCGTACGAAATTCGTATGAAATATATTTGGAATGGAATTTGGGACGCAACTATGATTTGCGATACGGCCTTTTCGGACAACGCCCTTTCTGTCCGAATTCCGTCCAAAAACATATTTTATTACGAAATCCGTGGGAAATGTTTGTAAATTCCGTCCCTAAACCGTCCGAAATTCCGTTCGAAAATGACATTTTTTTAGTAGTGATAATGCGTATAAATTACGAACTTTAGTTTTTTATAAAATTTTGATTATAATTATTTGATTTTGATTAAAAATATAGGTATAGATAATAAATATTTTACACTTTATATTGTCACAAACTTTACTTGTCTTTTTAAATTATACCAATGGTATAGCAAATATAATACAAATTCTTATCTTTTAAATGTCACTAAAAAATAACATTATTATTATCAAATTTATTTAAGAGTATAATTGGAACTAACAAAGTCAGCGCAAGACCATGTATTTTTTATTTTTATTTTTTTATATATAGTATATAGTTGAACAAATATAGTTTCTATAACCCAATTTTCAAATGATAATTCTAATTCCTACGTCACGATATGTTGCATGCTGCGACTTTCATGCAACTTGCAAGCACTGGTGCACCGAAGATTAATTGAAATTATTGTTTTCATATTACTTGAAAACTTGCATATGAGAAGTGTACATTATCGTTCTCAATTCGAATGCTACCAATCAAGATCATGTAGTATATGACCTTCATTATCGACCTCCATACTCACCATATTGCTAATAGTTCTTGCAATCTGAATAACACTTTTGGTCTACTTTCTAATAATAGTAACTCGAGAATGATCACATACAATCAAACAAGGGAAAAGATAAGAATGAAATTTTAAATAAATGTCAACGAAATAATTAATGTTTTTTGTTCTATTTCTTCCACACCTTGCCTATAAATACACAACTTTCAGCCATTTCATTTTCATCAATCAATATACAATAGTTTCACAGTAAGTTATAAGAAAATGAATTCCAAAGGGTTACTTTTTCTAGCTATGCTGTTGGCTTCCACTCTTCTCATCTCTGCAGCTGAGAAATCTGACAAAAAAGATGGTAATAAATCTGTTCTCAATATTTCCAACATTAACTATTTATTTTTTTTGACAAAATTTCCAACATTAACTATATATATCTTTTTTTTAACAAACTTAATTATATATTTTTTTTAGGATTACAAAATTAGTTATATATAGTTATATACCTTTTTTGGTAATAAGTTATTTTGAATTAGTTTACCACTAGATGGTAGTTCATAATATCACTATTTGTATTTGTCAAAAGATAAAAAAATCGCAACATTTGTGAATTAAAAATAGAGAAAAATATTCATTAGAATTTTTTATATTAAAATTTGATCCGCAATTCCATTTTTCTCCATATTGTATGTGTTATAATTTTGTCATTAGAGTATTAAAAATAAAATAAATAAATATTATTAAGGGAGGTAAACGTGAATTTTAACATAAGTGTTTTGGAAATGATGTAATTCAAGTTTCTTTTAGAGAATGTGAATGTAATTGTCTCTAATATATTTTACATAAAAAGATAAAAAGAGTATATATTCTAAAATAAAAATGAAAAATAGTATAATTTAAACATCTCATAAAAAAGGAAGATGTAATATATTCGAAATAATAAAACATACCTACTTATTCATGATATGAACACAAATATAATTTTAACTACCGACAAATTACCCCTTGTGCTCCTTATCAATAATTTTTTGCTTATCTTAATTTTCTTACATATTATGTAATTTTTTCCTTTTTGGTTTTTAGATAAAGAGAATGGGATAGACGAAAGGAAGTATGGCTATTATGGAGGTTGGGGTTACGGCGGTCCATGGCGTGGAGGTTGGGGTTATGGCGGTCCATGGCGTGGAGGCTACGGTTGGGGAGGTCCATGGCGTGGAGGCTGGGGTGGTGGCTATGGTGGCTGGCGTGGTGGTTGGGGTGGTGGTTGGCCAAAAGAACATAACGATGCTCATATTGATGTTGAACCTCATGACTAAGCTAAAAATCGAGCTAATGGGCTCATGTTACTATACCTATCACAATAAATAAAACTTCATGTGGAGTGTAGCTTGAAATGTAATAAAAAGGAAGAATCTTGCGTTGTATTGTACTTATTAAGGAATAAAATGCACGAGTTTAGACATATATATCTCATTTTCATTTTAACTTTTATACGCTTGATCTTAATGAATATGGCCTTTTGAGAAGTTTCACATAGTGCATGCAAGTGATTATCATAAAATACACTAAAGATATAAAGCAATCTAAGACGTTATAATATTCGTGCAAAATAAAAGTTTTTTTTTTTTAATTAAGTTGGTTTTTATAATTGAATAAACATAAAGTAGTCATTTGTTCAAAAATCTCAAAAACAAAAATAAATAATAAATAAACTATATCATGATCATATCGAGCTGTTCTTGTCCTTGTTTTGCATGAAAAATTATTTTGGAACACAACATTGTATTGCATGTTGAAAGTGACACAAAATTAGAGGTTAGGATTCTGCCAAAATCATCGCACGATTTTGGACTAGAATTGACACTTCCCATTCGTAAAAAATCGTAGCACGGTGTGGCAAAGTCGTAGCACGATTTTACATTGATGCAGAAAAACATAAACGTATTTTTGGGCGTGAATTTGTTCCAAATTTTGCTGGATGATTTTACTATAAATATAGACCTTGTATTAGATGAGAGAGAGAGAGAGAGAGGGAGTAGAAAAATAGGGTTTTTAAGCCAACAATAAACTAGGGTATTGGCAACAAACACTAGGGTTGGGATTATTTTGATTCACCTTGAACAAAACACTGTTAGGATAGAGTCTCTTGGTCACAGGAAGAGATTCAAGACTCTGGGTGGAATTAGGTTTGAAGATTGTTTCTTGTAACCCATTGATATCATTTTGTAAAGAAACTCATCATAATAGTGGAACAGAGAGTTGCTCTCCCCCCAGAGTACGTCAATATTAGATCAAACTGGGTAAACAAATTCTTTTGTGTTCTCTTTTTTCCTTCCTCTCTTACTGTTTAATTTTTGCTTGAATTATATTTTCATCTACTTGATTTGACTGCTTGGTTTGTTTGCTCCACACATCATATTTTTATTGTTGTGATTTTTAACGAATTCACAACAATTGGCGCCCACCGTGGGGCCATGATCAAATTGATAATCAGGTATCATGGGTTCAAAGTGGGATATTGAGAAGTTCACCAGAAGTAACGATTTCGGGTTATGGAAGGTCAAGATGGAAGCGGTTTTGATACAACAAAAGTGTGCACAAGAGTTGAAGGGTGAAGGCGCATTACCGGTCACCATGTTACAAGCGGAGAAGACCGAGATGGTGGACCAGGCTAGAAGTGTCATTGTCTTGTGCCTCAGGGATAAAGTTTTGGGGGATGTCGCGAAGGAACCAACTGCGGCATCGGTGTGGTCAAAATTGGAGTCTTTGTATATGACAAAGTCTTTGGCTCATATGCAATTCCTAAAGCAACAACTCTACTAATTTAAGATGCTGGTAGATTCAAAGGCCATCATGGAGTAACTTACTGAGTTCAACAAAAGTTTTGATGACTTAGAGAATATTGAGGATGAAGATAAAACTATACTCTTGTTGCGTGCTCTATCGAGATTTTTTTTAATCCTTCAAGGATACCATGCTCTATGGCAAATTAGAAGGCACTGTCACCTTGGAAGAAATTTAAGCGGCTTTGAGAACCAAGGAGGTGATCAAGTCCAAGGACTTGAGAGCTGATGAAAACGATGAAGTCTTAAGTGATTCAAGAGGGAATTGTGGAGGTAGAGGTAACCGGGGAAAGAGCGGTAACTAGACGAATTTTAAGTGCTTTAACTGTCATAAGATGGGTCACTTCAAGAAGGATTGTTCGGAGAACAATGGTAACTCCACGCTAATTGTCTCTGAGGGTTATGAGGATGTTGGTGCTTTGGTGATGTCTTGTTGGGGATATGAAGAAGGTGATGTCTCTCACCTTAGGACTGATGCCTTATAGAGTAATGGTCGTCTGGAGAGACGTTAAACACTCAACATCAACCTGGAGAAGCGGTGGAAATAATACTCATGGTCAATCTGAAGAGGTGGAGGTAATAATTCTCGTGATCAACCTTTGAGGTGGAGTTACATGGTGAAAGTCATAATGGATGTATGCATTTGCTAGTTGAGGTAGAGAAAACTCAGCTTGAGGTGGATTTGATGTCACCGAGAATGGTACAACTATGGAGACCTTGGGTGCTAGGCTCTAGTTATGAGAAAGTGAAATCTTTATATTTCAAGATATTGCCTGAGAAAACATCTATTGGTAGTGGAAAGCGGAAAAAAAAAAGAAATGGAGAATTAATAAAATCACAACAATGAGCTAACAAATTTTATGATGTATTATATAAGGGGCTCTTTTTTCATATTATTCCTAAGACCCCTAAAACTCTAGGAATGACCCTGAATAAAGCAAACAAGAACCATTAAAGAGAAACAACCAAACATATGAATCAAAAGGGGAAGAAATGCAATCAATTAGAAGAATCAAAAGAGGAGAGAAGTACAATCAATTAAAAGAATCAAAAAGAGAAGTGCAATACAATCAATAAAAAAATGAATAGTGAAAATGAGTTAAGATAGACAAATACCTTGGATAAAACAAATTGTTGAATCAATGCACTATAAACTCTAGATTATGGACTTATAAAACCCAACGAGAACCAATAAAACCCCGAATTGAGCAACAAAGGCATACAACATACCAATCAACCGGCAGAATCATTGAATCCAACAAACAAAAATTTGAGAATTTCCCAAACATTTGAGAATTTGACAACGAAACAACGATGATTAATTTAAGGTGGACTGAACCATGCTTTGTATCAATAGAGAGGAAAAAAAATAGGACTCAAATTCAGCACCAAATTAATCATCACCACCCTAAGACTAATAAACCTACTACTCCATGAGCTAAGTGTGCTAGAGATAGTATTCACTAGGGGTTCCCACGTATCAAAAACTAAAAATTCCACCATGCAATTTTATGACACCGTAAATTCCAAATTTTAGTAAAAATAAAAGAAAACAATAGTTTATAAATAACGCATCAGTTCAATGGAGTAAAAATTTGATTTCTTTTTCAAATAAGCTCAAAATGCCACATTTTGCCCAATACATTTATTAAATAGTTCTAAGATATTTATTACTTTTCTTCAGTGTTACGTTTTTTTTTAATAGTTGCACATATATATGTAGGTTAGTAATATATGAGGGTGCAATGATATTCTAGTCATAACATATTATTTTGAATTCAAAATTGAGAACAAAACATATTGTGCATTACCTTTTAACTATAAGCACAAATTTATTAACATCACTACGCCATTTATCCTCTAATCTTGCAACAGTTAAAAATCTAGCCACTACCGTAAAAGATCGTTGCCTAAAAGAATAGAGGATGTTTTTCAGGCTATTTGGGCACACCGGAAAACGTCGCCTAAACCATTGGAAAAGGGGACGCTTTTTTATGTCATTTGTAGCAACGATGTTTAACTGTAGCCATAGGAGGCTACACTTATTAATCGTTGCCTTAGAGTGAAATAGTTAAAAAAAATTTGTAAAAATAGCTTATAGGAGATGTGTTTTGAAAGTACTCAAAAAAATTTACAATAATTATGTAAATATAATTGTTTATAGCTCATAAAAAATTGAATTTAACTACATATCCACAAAAGTTGTGTTACAACAAATTTGAGATAATACATAATAATAATAATAATAATAATAATAATAATAATAATAAGGAAAATGTCTAACATTACTTGATACCAAGTACAAGCCTAGCAAAATACATGGTTTGATCAATTTTAATGCTTTTAAGTGCAAATCTAAATAAAAAATCATCCAACTCATTCAACATTGTTTTAAAATTCACCATCATCTATGTTCCCCATGAACAAGAAAACCTCTTTAATAAGAGTAATTTCCCACAACATCAAAGTCATAAAATATTCATCATAATAACACTAGAATAATTCCACAACCGCTAAATAAATTCTTTAATAAGTTTTCTAATATACTACAACCTTTTAGTAACTACAAACAATGTCAAGACAACATGCATAAACAAAACATTTCTAATATTTACGGGGACAATTCGCGATCATTGCCAAAGAAAATAATAGAGTAATGCTCTAAAAATGTCCCCAAAAGTATTTTATGGGATGTTTATCAAGGGTTGCGAAAATATTTTTGGCAACAACCAAAAATCGTTGCCTTAGAGATTTTTAGGGGACAATTTTTACACGTTGCCTAAAAAGTGTTGCCAGAGACAACAAATGGTGTAGTGACACGACGATGTGCAAGGGATACTCCATCACAATACATCAAAGGTCGATGTTTACATTAATTAGATTCCAAACAACTTAATGAAATTATACACCAATCGACATAAATCCAATTTAAATATGTTTTTTTTTATAAATAAACAATTTATCCTTTTCTTGCTTAAAAACACCGACTAGAAATACATATTGCTAGGAAGTACAAGAGATATCTCGTATTGCTGAATTATGAGAAGTGTTTGAAGGGTTAAAATTGGCTCGATTGAAGGGGTTTTGGGTTATGGAGTTTTGTTTCGACTCTGAAGCAGGAGGGAATAATTTGAGAGGAGGCAAGATATGTAGTGTGGTGGGTTGGCGATTAATTCAGAAAATTCAGAGGTAGTTAGAATATGTCTGGGAGGTTAAAGTTTGTCATTCGTATTGTGAATCTAATTGATGTGCAAATGCTCTAGTAAATATGAGATGTGATAGAGAGGAGTCTTGGTGTTTGCTCTAGTCTTGTTCGAGTCAGGTTAGTTAGTTGTTATCAGTTTATGTTAGTGGAGTTTCTACTCCTTGTCTAGTTGTTTTATAGTTTATTTTTCCCAAGGCTTAGGTCCTTGTTTCCAAAAAGAAAATGAACTATAATATAGTTGAATGTTTTGGCATAAATCTTTCAAAAAGAATTTTATTTTGCAAAAACGCTCTAAATAAAATATTTTACATTGTCTTTTGTTGTGTAGTAAATGTGTGTTAGAAATATTATTGTCTAGAAAAGTGAAGGTTGAACACTTTATAAATTAAAGATCCTTAAACCCAATGTTTAAGGTTTTAGATGAAAGTGTCGTGTCTTTCTATTTGCGTTGTTGCTCAAAGTCTAATGTGTAACTCCTAAGCTCTCTTCGTAACCCAGTATGAATGAAAGTGTGATTTCTTTATCATTGAATGTTGCTTTGACCTCAATATGAGTGATCCCTGGACACTATACTTCATACTTGTAACCCAATATCTTTCTTCTTTACCTCGATACATGCTGCAAAAAGTTACACACACCCTCATTCCACCAAACAAATCTTAAAAGACCCTGATACCTTTCACCTTTCAGATGATAATTTTAGAATTGAAGTCTTATGTAAATCATGATATTTGCATCCCCTGAGCATCATGTAAGTACTCGTGCACCGAAAGTTAATTAAAATTCAACTCGAACGCTATTCTAATCCCCTATTTTAGATATTTTGGGTTTTTTTTAATCTCCATATATGTTGGTGATTTATTAGTATCATTAATGACTGCTTCAATTAAAAAAAAAAAATTAGTATCATTAATGACGTATTTGCGATGCGGCAGTGTATGTATGTTGGCTAATTCAATTTCCATGCCATTACTGGTACTATTATGTTATTTATCAAATGAAATACATAATAAAAAAAACTAATTAAATTAAAAAGAATTAAAATAATAAAATTGAAAAGAGAAATTTTTCCCCAATTTAAGAACAAACCCTAACTCCAATTTAGCATAAAATTATATTTAGAAACACACCGACACCGTAAACCCTCACCGTCGTTCTTCTTTCTACATCAACCCTCACCTGCCGTGACAGAAATAGCTATTGCAAATTTAATTGAGTGCTCAGGCAATTTATGATAGTGATGCAGATAATTTTATAAAGTGGCAATTTATATAGCATTCATTAAAAGAAAAACGTTTTGTCAAAAAAAAAAAATTAAAAGAAAAACGTGACATCAAGACATTTTGCCACCTCCTGTAGATACATGCATTGAGAAAGGATAAATAACTCCTCTCCACAATTTGAAGTATGAATGAATTTCGAATTCAAAAACGAGATGGTGTTTACTATATTTCGAATAGCTAGGTCGGCCCAATAGATTTTTAGGTCTGAAACAAAATTTAAATAAAGATTTTTTAAGTGCATTTAGAGAGAATAACATAAAATTAAGAGAAAAAAAATTATAAGTTCCTCAATCGAAAGTAATTCTATATAATGTGTGTCGGACACTAATTTAATATAAGTATTTTGTCAGCTATAAATTAAACTTTACTTTGTCACATTGTGAGAGTATATCCTTTCGCTATAATCAACTTTGTTAGTATGTAACTTTTTTTTAATATATATATATATATATATATATATATATATATATATATATTTGATATAGACATTATTTACCAATAGTTAGTGATCATAAAATAACAAAATAATATTGAAATGATACAAATATAAATTAATTTTTACTTTTACAAACTTTGATTACACACTACTTGTCTTAATATATTTAGAACAATCGACATCGAATTAGATTGATAGGAATCTGAAGGTAAAGAAGAATTTAAGGTTCAAATAACCAATAAAATAGTTAGCATTGAAATTGAACTTGCAAAACGAACTATGACTCGTCATTTGCATACCACTTGAGCTTTGAGTAAACATGTTTAAAAAATTTGACTTACAAAAATATTTTGTTAGAGATCTTAAAATAAAAAAATAATATTGAAATGATACAAATATAAATTAAACTTTTATTTTTACAAACTTTGATTACACACCACTTGTCTTAATATATTTAGAACAACCGAAATCGAATTAGATTGATAGGAATCTGAAGGCAACAAGAATTTAAGGTTCAAATAACCAATAAAATAGCTAGCATTGAAATTGAACTTGCAAAAAGAACTATGACTCCTCATTTGCATACCATTCGAGTTTCGAGTAATCATGTTTAAAAAATTTGACGTACAAAAATATTTTGTTAGAGATCTTAAAATAAGAAAATAATATTGAAATGATACAAATATAAATTTAATTTTTACTTTTACAAGCTTTGATTACATACCACTTGTCTTAATATATTTAGAAGATCTGAAATCAAATTACATTGATAGAAATATGAAGGCAACAACAATTTAAGGTTCAAATAACCAATAAAATAGTTACCATTGAAATCGAACCTGCAACATAAACTATGACTCCTTAAGGTTCAAGTGAATATGTTTACAAATTTGAGTGAATATGTTTACAAATTTAAGGTTCGAGTGAATATGTTTACAAATTTGACGTAAGAAAATATTTTCAAAGATAAAACGAGGCCGAATATGGAACCTAAAAAACTATGAGGCCTAAAGCCTCTGCTTTAGTGGCAGCCCCCTTAGATCGGCCCCTGGCTATGTAAATCAAAAATGAATTCGAAAGCGAGATGTGTAAATGAGGAAGAGTGATCCATAATCGAAAATGACAAAGGAAAAGAAGCATATTGAAGAAATTAGAGATTTAAAAATTAGGGTTCATGTTCCCAAAACTGCATCATTTTCTTATTATAATTTAATTTAATTTATTTTTGGTTTTTTAATTATTAATCAATTAGTTTTTACATTTTGTATCTTGTTTTTGTTAATGACTTGGAAATTGAATTATCCAACATATATTGTCAGTCACTGACACGTCATTAATGATATTGACAAATCACAAAAATTGACGGGGATTGAAAAAACCCATAAAATATAAAGTAAGAGGATTAAAATAGTAGTTTTAGAAATACGTAGATCAAAATTCCGATATGGTTAAAATAGGGGATCAAAAGTGCATTTATTTGAATAATAACAATATTGTTACAAATTCGATGAAATAATCCACTCGAGAATGATCTACTTAATGTCAACGAAGGAATTTAATGCTTCTTGTTCTATTTCTTCCTCATATTGCCTATAAATACATAACTTTCAGACACTTCATTTTCATCGATCAATACAATAGTTTCACAATAAGCTATAAGAAAATGAATTCCAAAGGGTTACTTTTTCTAACAATGTTGCTGGCTTCCATCCTTCTCATCTCTGCTGAGAAATCTGACAAAAAAGATGGTAATATATTCTCGAGTTTTCCACGCCATTTGTTATTACTCTTTTTTCGTAATAAATCATTTTTAATTAGGTGTACCACTTTTTCCTTGTGCTTAGGTGAACTATCCATAGTATTTTCCTTTTCTAATTTAAATACATATTTTTCATCAAAAATAATTAGTTGTTCTACTTCCACTTGATGGTAGTTTTTTTATTTGTATGACAACTCAGTAGTTTAAGAATTTGATCAAATTTCAATAGAATTTATTCATGTTACAATATAATTTTGGGGCGTCTAATATGAACATAGTTTAAAAGTGGGCTTCACTATTTTTATCAACTTTTAACAAAACTAGAATATTACCAAGTTTCTTGATCAAAAAAGAATATTAAGTTTAGTCAAGCCTTTATACGGGTTAATTTACAAGTCTATCCAAGACCTTACATAGGGTTAATTCCCTAAATTTAGAAATTGATCCATTATTTTAAGAATATTTTTACATTTTATTATTAGACATTGTGGGCTAGCTTGTATTTTTATTGTTTTTTTTAAGGGAAATTTATTATTAGCCATTACTTTAAAGCGTATTTATTGTTATTTACGCTTTTTTTTTGGTACAATTTTTTTTTTAGGGAAGGTACAATTGTTATTTACACTTTTAAGTCAATGATATATAATTAATATAACATATTGACCTAATCGCATGTAAACATACATATTATGTATAATGTATTTATTTTTTTAATTTTTATTTTTTGGTTGTAGATAAAGCAAATGGGGTAGATGAAAGTAAATATGACTATGATGGAGGTTGGGGTTACGGTGGTCCATGGCGTGGAGGTTGGGGTTACGGTGATCCATGGCGTGGTGACTATGGTTGGGGAGGTCCATGGCGTGGCAGCTTGGGTGGTGGTTATGGTGGCTCGCGTGGCGGATTAGGTGGTGGTTATGGTGGCTGGCGTGGTGGCTGGCCTAAAGAACACAGTGATGCTAATACTGATGGTGAACCTCATAACTAAGCAAGAAATTCAGCTAAGAGTGGGCTCTTGTTGTACTATGCATCACAATAAATAAAACTTCGTGTTAAATGAAGTTAGAAATGTAATAAAACGGTTAATCATGTGTTGTATTGTACTACTTATTAAGGAATAATATACACGAGCTTGGACATATATATTTTATGGAAAATGATAGATACAACGAAGGAAAAATTCATGAATCCATCACAATTACTTTTATTGGTTATTTACACCCGCTATCTGGTTGTTTTCCATGAAATCCAGAATTAAATTACAAAAGCAGTTTTGCCAATCACACTTTACGCTCATAAAACAAGGTTCGTGAAATTTCAAGAATAAAGGATTCACATGATATAGCATTGCTCATATTTTATTATAACATATAGCATGCACTTAATAGATATGACCTTAGAAGAAATATCACTTAGAATACATGTCATTCACATGTCACTTAAATATAAAACACTAACACTTGTGGTTGTCTCATTTACTCCAAACAATCCAACCCTTCATAAAGCCCTCCACCACCATTACATTGGATAAAATATTAACTGAACATGTATTTTTAAGTCGGGTCAATCCTCGTCTAACAAGTCGATTTTGTTGGATTGCGTAAGACCCAACCACGATTTCTACGATGATACTTCAAATTTGATTGAAATTAAATGAGAACAATACAAAGAACAAAAAAAGTCATCAAATATATAACATAACACGAAAATCTCACCAAATAGGTAAAACATGATGGCAATTATGTTCCTGTGCTTGAAGATCTCCCAAAAATATTTCTAAAGGGCATCTGAACATGTGGTTTTCTTAACAATCTTGTTACCTTGTATTTGCAGACTAATCAAGTCGAAGTAGCATACTCAATATCTGCAACTGAATGAATTACATGCGCATGATGTAATAAAATCAAAATCATCATATGACAAAATATACAAGTAGAAAGCGAAAAATGAACCATAAAAATAGAATTAAGAAAAAGGTTGAATAGATTTGGTAGAGACTTCACTCTTTGTAATCATCAATGGCAAAAAGTCGAATACTGTGTTTCTTTCTTGGCTCTCGATGCAGTCCCTATCTATTTCTTTGGTCCCAGCAGCAATCGGCTCCGATTGCCATTAATATTTCTTTATGGCGGGCAACAACCAATATTGGGAAAAACATGTTCAACCCAATGTACTATTATTGCAATATTACTGCAATGGTGTTCCGCAACCAATAACGGGTCTTCAACCAAGACTTTTTGTTCCATTCCATTTTTTTGGTTTCCACCAAATAAATCAAACATGTCATATGTTATTCCAGGTTATAGTTTGCAGCGTTAAAGGTTGAGTCCTAGGTCGTTATAAGTTTAGGGAGCTTTTATGTCTAAAGAGTGAATTTAGCATGGATTGAAAAGAAAAAAAAAAGAGAAATATGGTAAAAAGAATAAGAGGTGTGTGTTGATATTAATCTTAGCATTAGTCATTGTGTCACGTGTTTAGTGTTTAGTTTGGAAAATGAAACTGGAAATGAAATCTCTCTATTGAATCTTTGTTCTTTGATGTTTGTTTATTTTTTAAAGCAATAAAATGTGAAGACTACTCTCAAACTTTGTGCTCACGAGTCTTTGCTTTGAGTTTTCTCTAATAAAGTATTGTTGCTTATTCTTAATGTGTTTTATACTATATATTTAGGTGAATCAAAGTTACTTTAATGATCTATCTGCTTGTCATGGAAAAAAATGTTGAGACAACCGAAAAGACAAAAGAAGAAGATTGCATGCTAGCACAAGAGATTTTGATCTTTCTGTTAATTAAGTTTTAACTTAGAGGTAATCAATGATTTGCAATTTCAATTCTTTAGTGGCTATATGTTTTTAACTTTTATGATAAATATATATATATATACACATACATGTTTTATTCGATAAATAACAGTCTAAATTATAACCTTCCAAAAAATATTTTTGATAAATTATATATATATTTATATTTTGAAAAAAAAAAAATTACGTTCGCAAAGATTCTGAAGAAAAAACACAGGCTATGTACCACGCTTATTTGAATAAACAACAATCAAAAGATAATTTTTAACAATGCTTGATAAAATAATACTCTATATAAATCCAATGTTATAAAGCGTTTACAACAAGAGTGCTAGAATCAGTTGTACTATAATAACTCTTTGTAGTAAAAGTGCTATCTAATCACACCATTTGGTAGCACTTTAAGAAGAAAGCGTTATCTAAAGACACACTTAGACAACACTATTTAATTTTAAAAAAGCACTATTTAACCCTTAGTAGCGCCCTTTTAGATAGCACCTTTAAAAGGCCATATATTAGCCAAAAAAACTTATGTAGTAAAAGATGCAATTGACACAATTTATCTTTTTTTTCTTTTCAATTTTGTTGAACAACACAAAGCATCCACAATATTCATCCCAGTTCATTTTTCACTTTTTTAAACTATCTTTCAAATCACTAAGGCATTCGTTATATTTGTCTTCGTTTAAATGCTTCACCAAATTACTTATCATAGTCCTCTACTTCTTTCCCTTGCAAGAAATCCACCAAGATACTCATCATCAAACTTCTCTCTTGAGTTTCCACTCAATTCATAATCATGTTTGCTTCTAAACATCTTAGCCCACTTCTTGCTTAAATTTCCACTCAATAAATGACCATATTTGCTTCCCAATTCATCTCCATACCACTTGACATACCTTTTTTCAAGAAAATCCTCTCCGGTTTTCATGAAATCACTCAGATTTTACCACAAGTTCATCCAAAAGCACAAGTGCCTCTTTGTGTCTATCATGGCGAAATAAACCCTTTATTATAAGATCATAAGTAGTCGGGGTATCTGTTGGCTAGATGTGACAACAATTTCTGTTATTCATCAATTTCAGCATACACTTACCTTCATCTGTTAAACCTTTGCTACATAGACTAGCTACGAACGCGTTAAAAGGTGATACCTCGATGCTCAACTCATTAAATAGAACATGGTAGAATGTGACCTTTGCTTCATTGAACAAATCCAATCAAAACAACTTGTCAATAATGACGGCACAAATGATTCAGTGTAGTTCAAGTCCTTTTACTTGCATTTTTATAAATAAATAAAAAACTTATACACATTATCAAACTTTTAGGCCCTTAGATATGCACGTATGACGATTGTAACACCCCAATTTTTAATATTAGTTTATTAATGCAATTATTAGATGATATTAGTATTATTACTATTAGTAGTAGTATTGATTGTTTGACATTATTATTATTTTTATTTGAATTAAATCAGTTTTTAACATGTTTGAGTGAGGTTGTTTAGTTAATTGGGATAGAGACATTGTATTAATAAGGGTAGTATATATAAACTAGAGCTTTAATGGTAGTTTTATAATTAAAAAGAGAATGGAAAGAAATAGCCTTTTTAGTTGGAATAGGAAAGTGGGGTGCAGATATTAAAATTTTCTAAAGTTTGTGAGAAAATAACAATAAATAAAATCTGAATTTGTCATAAGATAAGGGATAAAGTTTCATAAGAACTAAAACATAAATGACCTCTATAAATAGAGGAGAGCATTAGAGAAAT
>Ga0315913_1004497_pt1 | contig 16875 bp, 7 predicted proteins | sample MpolsnodulesMG_FD_207736 | JGI IMG/M metagenome (GOLD analysis project Ga0315913, IMG submission 207736) | Medicago polymorpha root nodule microbial communities from Los Angeles, California, United States - small nodules | ecosystem: Host-associated > Plants > Roots > Nodule | place: USA... | reverse complement strand
ATTTGAAAGAGTTCAATATGGTTTTCATTTTTATTCTGTGTCTCTTATATGATTCTTCCCTTCCAGTTTACGCTTGAAGAAGTTAGTCTTTGGATTCCATTAAAATAAAATAAAGCATGAACCAGCTCTTAACAAGGCAATGATGACATAAAATATTATTTTCTGTAGCATGGATAGGGAACTTGATTTTTACAGAATATATACTGCCATTTTTCTGCTTTATTTTGTACATTTCCCTACGAGTTTTGTGTGTATGTGTTTGTGGTTTGGGAAATGATGCGTTTTCTCTGCAATATTTGTACACCTTTGTCTAGGAATAATTTGTGTATCTATGAGTGATTTGTCCATGATGTGTCGTCATAGTAAGAGTTTGAACCTATAACTTTAAACGACGAGTTTAAGAAACATGTTTGAGGTTTAGAAATTCGGACAACTATTATAATTAGTGGTGTTTATATTTAAATTGATTCAAATCAAAACTGCAAATTAAATAAATCGAAAAAAGTTGAAAACCACACAATAATATTTTATTGGATCAAATTCTCAATTTTATTATCAAAATTGAACGAAACCATATACAATTTATTAGTCTGATATATTGTATTAATTTTTAATTTTATTTTTATTTTTAATAATACTTATTATTTTGATATTTTTTTACCATTTGGTGTTTTAAACATAATTATTCGTTATCATTCCATAATGTTAAATTTTAATATATAATTGGGTTAAATATATTTTTGGTCTCCCAAAATATGTCAATTTTTCATTTTAGTCCTTACAAAAAAAATCTACAGATTTTTGTAGGGACTAAAAAAGCTATTAAAATTAAATAAAGACTAAACTTATAAAGTCCCAATCTTATAGGGGTTAAAAACATATTTAACCCTATTAATTAATATTAACATAATTTTTTATAATTGTAATTTGAATATCCAAAAAATCAAATTAAATTGAGCTGTATTTATTTTTATTTTTTTTTGGTACAAAAGAGAGTCAAAGGCCCATGAGTTGTATTTAATTGAACCGTATCTATTTTTTTATAACGAGTCATCTAAATTGAACGGCGTGTATATTTTTTTAGGATCAATTGATTTTTTTTTCTTCCAAAACTGATCCAAGCCGCAATACAAACACCTATATTTTTTTTTGACAAACACCTCTAATGGTAGTGATGCAATTAATAAACTTGATGATTTACTTAGTTATATGATTATGTTAATAAGTTTTATTGTGTGTTTTGATCTGGATCTCTAGATTCAAGCATGATTTTTTAAGAAATTATATTATATTATATGAGTTGATTGTATTACATGTATGATGTATGTATATCATCAAGCGGTGTCTACGAGTATAAAAAAAAGGGTTAAATGTGTTTTTGATTCCTATAAATATATTAATTTTTCGTTTTAGTCCTTCTAAAATTTTCCTTCAACTTTTAGTCTTATAAAATTTTCAGTCACTACTTTTGGTCCCTATTCTTAAGTCAGTTTTAGTTTTTTTTAATGAAATTGTGATGAAATGTGTAGAATATTGTAAAAAATCTTTCTCAAAAAAAATTATAATTTTTTAACAAAACATAAATTTAATATGAATTTTTAACCATTAAAAATATAAAAATTCATATCAAATTCATGTTTTGTTAAAAAATTCTAAATTTTTTGGGAGAGATTCTTATAATATTATAAATTTTTCTGCAAAATTTTGTTCAAAAATATGAATTCTACATATGAGTATAATTTAAAGGAGGGACCAAAAGTGAAGATGGAAATTTTTTGGGGACTAAAAGTTGAAGGAAAATTTTAGAGAAACTAAAATGAAAAGTTGGTATATTTATAGGGAACAAAAACATATTTAACCTAAAAAAAAAACTTTAAATAGTCTTCTATGTACAATTCGTCGGTGAACTCCGTAAACATTGATATGTAGCGGTTTGATTTTAAAGTATGGATTTTCTATTTTTCAACACTTGAAGGTGGTACACCATGGCAATAAAAACTTAAAAGTTTAAATAGCTAATAAACATAATGAGTTGTATTTCTATCAAATTTTTGTAAAGGTCTTGCCTTTTCTCAAACTCGTCATAACCTTTTTGAAAAATAGTAGAGACAATTAATGTACAATCTGAATTTAGTTTGGTTTATGTAAAATTTAAAATGTTTGGAATTTTTTAAGAAGCCCCCCGTAGGAGTGATTGAAAATTTCTTTTGCAAATCACTTGTCTATATCGGGCTATATAATCTAAAGCATTTATAGACTATTTGAGATTATATCATCCAAATCCCCTAGAAACTCAAAACACCTACAATTTACTCTGGTTCGTATACATTTTTTTTTTGCAAATTTACACAAATTTGCATGCAACATGCATCAAACCCAACTATAAGCAAACTATAATAAAAGCACATAACACATCATAATTATAATATTTGGTGGTAGAAAATATTATATAATCTCAAACTATACAATGCCCAGAAAAGAAAAAAAAACACACAAATTAAAGAACAAATGAATGAAGAAATGCAGCCTAAACTTTTGTTTGGTAGCTGTAAAGGTTTGAAATGTAATGAAATAAACATACTTCATTTCAAAAATGGCACAACGTGGGTGGTTTAGATTTTGGCTATTTTGGTTGTTGTTTAGGTCAAATTTTGTAATTGATGAAAAGAGGGGAGAATTTGATTCTTGCTTATATAACGGGATAAACTTGAAAGTTTGAAGGCGTGCGAGAAAGACAGGGGCTAGGAAAAGTAATTCTCAAAGTGTTCATAGATTGGACTTTTTAGTGGTTTACCCACCCTAAACAGCGCCTCAAATTATATAATAAGAATGAGAGTAAAATAAAAAATTCAGAGAGTGCATAAGAAGTTAGTAGGGTGGAAAAAGAAACTAACCCCTTATGATCCCAAATTGAAATATTTTTTGGCCCGAACCCCCTTATGTTATTTATTTTTTTGAAGAATTATGTTATTATTGTTATGTGGGTCTAAGCAAGGGGCTTCAAGCCCCATTTTTTTTTTCGTTGAAAAAAAATAATTTTTCAAAAATAAAATTGTTTTTCATTTTATGGGAAATTTGTATTTGGGGATGTAAAAAGGGTTTTTTTTTAACTTTGGTGGTGTTTAGGCCATAACATGTTGGTTATGGTCTAAATTTACAGCTTCAAAAAAATTGACAGCCTACCTTGCACCTAAAATTTTCACTAATTATTAACAATTTGTGCATGATAATTTACATATTTATACAACTTGACGGAGGGTCGTAGATAGATATAGTTTTCTACTTGTTAGTTATTTAGTGTTTTAGTTAAAAGTCATCTAACAAGTATCTTAAGGGTCTTGTCTAAGGAAATTTTAAGAGAAATCATGTCTTGAAAATTCAAGTCAAATATTTATCATAGTTATAAATGTATTATTTTCTATACTAAAATCACTTCTTTTGACTTAAACAACGTCATAAGGGCATTTGTTAACATTTTTATTTTATTTTTATTATCTATGATTTGTTTAATCCTTCAGATAAGAGCTCTTATGCTTAATCTTGTATGTACAAATCCTTCATTCTCAATAAGAGGTAAATTAGATTGCATTACTTGAATATTATAGTTTTACAACCAATAACATATTATCAATCTAAATAAATTGTACACCAATTGATTCAATTCAGTTGTGTGGAGACTCCCATAGCAAAATGATGTTGCTAAAAGAAACAACACCACATTCTTTTTCTTTTTTGTTCAAATAGTCTGGTGATTAGAGCTCACACATTTTAAATGTGGAGAAATGAGGTGTTCGGAGTTCGAACCTCAACTCTTGCATATAATATGCAATATCGCAACATATTCTTAATATAGTTAAGACATCCTTTTCTCCATACACACAATGTACCACCCCATGTAAGAGTGTGTGAAAGACAATAAATATGAGTTTTTTTTTCGTGTGAGAACCACATGGACATATGTCACTATTGTATGTAGATGTATAAATGGTACATGTCACCCGAAGTGGTCTGTCTATGTATCAATTCCCCTTTTACAATCTTATATTATTTTGCATTGCATATTTGGGTCTATGTTATTGCATAGGCTGTACACCTATTCTTCCTTCTACAATACTAAATAAATTATCTCCTTATCCTCAATATACAAACAAGAGTAGAGATTTAACTCTTAAAATATGATTTTTTTTTTTAATTTAAAATAAAAAATAATGAGAGATATGGAATTAAAAAATAAATAAAATTCAATAATGTGGTTGAAACCTTAAACATGTGGTCAAAAACACATTAGTATTTGATTCTTGCATACGAAGAAAACATAATTAAAGGAGAGAATCGATCTTATATGTCTAACGAATATTTTGATGAAGATTAATCACAGTCTATGAAGCACGTACACGCTTGAGATTAGGCGTGTCTCGATGTCTGACACGTGTCGTATCTGACACCGACACAACACTGACACATGATTACAATGCATTATGTAATTTTTTTAAATGATTAGTGGTATCAACGTATTAGTGTCTGTATTGTATTTTGTGTCCATGTCTATGTACCATTGTTTCATGGATCACAATTAAACAACATTCGATATATGTCACATCTATAATATGGTTATAGAAAAAATTAAATAAAAAAAGCAAAAGTCTAGCTAAAGGAGAAAAGACAAATTAAGAAGTAGTTTAAAAAGGAGGGAAGGATTTCTAAACAAAGATTAAAACTAAAGTTGACCACTCATTTTTGAAGCATAAAATTCACGAACGTGTCAACAAGTTATCACCGAAAGTACAAATCACATGGAAAACAAACATAACATAATACCAACAACATGGAAACATAACAACAAAAGATTAGAGTCAAAGGTTAAGTGCACAAGCACTTTCTCTACATAACAAGCAAATCTTGTCTACAATGACACAAATACCCTCATCTTTATAATCAGTATAGAAGACGTAAATAGAAACAAGTTGACCGTTTCTTTGCCTCCAAAAAAATCCATAACAGTAACCGACCTCTCCTTCTTCCCTCAATTTCCTCTCTTCCACTTCTCTACCAAAACACAACACAAACAAAAAAAAAATCACAAAAAAAAGAAAACATTATGATAAAATAATAAAAATTATTATTATTAGTTTGTTTAGCAAACAATAATAATAATACTAAAATTCAAACGCTTACATTCCATTCATATTTGTCATAGCGTTTTCCATTCCATTTCCAAAACCTCCTGCCGCCGATGGCCACCATGGAACGCCGAAAAACGCTGACCATGAATTGGGACGGCCTCGGCGACGACGAGGACGACTTACATTTCTTTGAAACATATAACCGTCTCTCCACCGCCGTCCCCGATGACTTAGCTTCTTCTTCTGATGAAGATGATGATTATGAAGATAGCCGGTTATCCTTTGCCTCTGCAGTCTCCTCCATTCACCCCGCCAAACACCGGAAGCCGGAACTTCCCCCGGCTACCGGCATTGCTCCAAACTATGATATATGGATGGCTGCTCCGGGATCCATCACAGAAAGAAGACGAAGATTGCTTGGAAGTATGGGATTGGATGAAAATAAAGAGAATCTTAAAGCTACTAGCATTGTTATTAGCCGCGCCATCACGAAAAAATTCGAGAACAAGAATCAAGAAACTCCTGTCTGGTCAAATTCCATTAGAGATAATTCATCTTCATCTTCATCTTCTTCGGTTTCCAGAAATACTACAACTTCATCTGGTTCCCCTCAGCAAAAATCTGATCATTCTCCTGCTTCATATGTCCTAGTTCGATCGCGATCTGAAGGTGAGATCGATTCGTTCTGTACAAAATTAAGAAAGGAGGAGATCATAGGAAAAATTTCAAAGCAAAGGTTAACAAGAACTAATACTGATATAGGCATGCCGAGCACATGTGCTCGGCATGCAGATATAAACAGAATTATTGTGAGGGATTCTGGAGATTCCTCTGTCAGGCATTTACCATCGGCGTCACCGATGGTAACATCCAGCTCAGGACTTGGAGCATTCTTTTTAATAAAAAATTTAGATACTGGAAAAGAGTTTATTGTAAAGGAATACGGTGAAAACGGAACGTGGAATCGGTTAAGCGATTTAGAAACAGGTAAACAGTTAACAATGGAAGAATTTGAGAATACCATTGGACATAATCAGTTTATAAATGATATAATGAGACGACGTAATTACGGAAGAAACGATCGATATGGTAAAAAGCTAGGTTCAGATTCTTATATATCCAGAAGTTTAAGGTTAAGTAAAAGAAGAGGTGCTTCATTGTTGAAGAATATTAAAGGTGTAGCAAGTGGAATTGTTGGTGAACGTGAAAGAGAAGTTGTTGTACCACAAGTTGTTGATCAAAACAAATCTCAAGGGAAGAATAAATGGGTTAAGGTTAGACAAAGTGGGAAATCACAAAAAGAGCTTTCAGCTTTACATTTGTGTCAAGAGTTTCAAGCACATGAAGGGTGTATTTGGACTATTAAGTTTAGTTTGGATGGAAGGTTTTTGGCTACTGCTGGTGAGGATAAAGTGATACATATTTGGGAAGTTCAAGAATGTGAGGTTATGAGTATGAGAGCTGAGGAAGGGAACCTTACTCCTATCCATCCTTCTTTGATTTGTTCTATGGAAAGAGAGAAAAATGTTGATACTCATAGTTTGGTTAAGAAGAAAGGGAAATTTGGAAGTAAAAGAGGAGGAGGGGCAGCTATTCCTGAATATGTTCATGTTCCTGAAAATGTTTTTACTTTTTCTGAGAAACCTTATTGCTCTTTTCATGGTCATTTGGATGAAGTTTTGGATTTGTCTTGGTCTAGATCTCAGGTATGGTTTTAGTAGTAGATGAATGTTTTTACTTTTGTTTTCGTAATGACAAGGTTTTTAGATTACATTCCCAATTGTTGAGGTTATGATTTGATTGTGAACTAAGTTTTAACTTATGGTCACACTTGTGGCATGATCTCTATGCAACTCGACACATATGCCATGACACCGATACATATAGTTACATTCAAATATTTTATTTTGACAAATAATCATCGATATTGACGTGTACGGTGACATCTATGGTGTCTAGTATTTGTGTTAGTATTTCATTAAGATGATGTGGACAATTGCTTTCAAATGTAATTGATGTGATGTGATCATAGTATTTATTCCAGAGGTATCAAAAATATTTTTGTGATTGCCAATATTGACAATTTTTTTAAATCTAGTTTTTTTAATTTAGATATATATAAATATGTAGTTTTGGAAGCCACTAAGATCTTGACATTGAGAATGGCATTTTAGAACTTTGGTTGTGACTCAATAAAATGTTGAAATTTTCTACTTTTTTTACTCTTTCTATTAACATAGATTTTGTTTTTCATTGCAGCTACTTCTTTCATCTTCAATGGACAAGACAGTGAGATTATGGGACTTGGAAACCAAGACATGCTTGAAATTCTTTGCACATAATGATTATGGTAACATTTTCTATCTTGCAATCTTGTCTTTTCTTTTTGGTATATCTTGTTGGATATATGTTGTTGGAAATGAATTTTACTTAATTGGATATGGCAGTAACCTGTGTTCAATTCAACCCTATGGATGAAGATTATTTCATTAGTGGTTCCCTTGATGCTAAGGTCAGAATGTGGAACATCTCTGCTCGTCTTGTTGTGGATTGGACTGATATTCATGAAATGGTTACAGCTGTTTCTTACACCCCAGATGGTCAAGTATGCATTTTTTTTTCCTCTACTTTATATTTTAAAATTATCAACTTTCTTAATTGGGTGATATCATTTTGTTAGTTAAATGTGTGAGGCGCTGTCACAATAATAGTTCTTGAATATGCTGAAATTACAAAAGCATGCCTAAATATATCTTTTGTTAGTCAATTTAGTCCGCCGATATATCTTTAGTTAGATAGCACAGTTCTCGAATGCTTTTTTTATTAGTCAATTTAGCCCATAAATTTTCTACGAAATATACACTTGCCGATGTATATGTAATATTGATACATTAAAGGATTATAATGACAATGTCTCACATATTTAAGAAACAAAATGACTGTTTGCCAAATTCTAATTTGTTTAGTTACTAGAATTTTAACTTGTAATTGTACAATAATTTTGTCAAATTTTAATAATTATACATTGATTCTGACAAAGTTTAATGATTTATGTTGGTTTTGTTCATTCTTGTATTGTAGGGTGTTCTAGTTGGTACACAAAAGGGTAATTGTCGTACCTATGGCATAGAAGGTATTGGTTACTCTACTTGTCTCCTATTCATATTTATATTATATATATATATATATATATATATATGATCATAAATCAATTTAGAATATTAACAAATTATTTTACTCATAAATTTTATATTCTAAGTTTTTAACCCTCATTTCTATATGGCAACCAGATTATAAATTAACTCAAACAAGCACAATTGAACTTCGAAACAAGAAGAAATCTCAGCTAAAAAAAGTTACTGGCTTTCAGGTAAATTACCATAGTTTTATGAATTTTTTACTATCCAATATTGCTTTATGTCAAGAATGCATATTAACTTGTTTTGCATCTTCTCAGTTTGCTCCATGTAATCCAGCAGAAGTGCTTGTTACTTCAGCTGATTCAAGGATAAGAATTGTGGATGGTACAGAAGTTGTTCATAAATTTAAAGGTAATTGCCTTGTTAGTTAATAGAATATAGGTAGCACCGACAATTCTAATAGAGTTGTATCTGGATATCGCACGACACCTACATATGTCATTGTATTCAATATATTTTATTTCAAACTATTATTTGTCTCGACGTGTCAGTTAAATGTATGTGTCCGGTAAAACCAGGATTTCGAAATGCAAACAGCCAAATGGCAGCATCATTTAGTCCAAATGGAAGATTTATAATAAGTGCAAGTGAAGATTCACAAGTATATGTATGGAAGCATGAAGAGCATAGAAATTCAAGCACAGGAAAATCTAGAACAGTACTTACTACTCAATCTCATGAACACTTTCCATGTAAAGATGTTTCAGTAGCAATACCTTGGCCATTTATGATCAAAGGTGATCCACCAGAAGTTCCAGTTCATCAATCGAAAAAGAACTCGAAACGAATGCTTCCACCTCTTCCAAAGAAAGGCAATAATCAAGTAACAGAAGGTGCATCAAGTTCTCCAGAGCATGACCCTGCATCGCTTTCGCGAAGCGAATCAGGAATAGGCGATTCGTTTGAGAATAGTAAGAGAATGTTACCACCTCTTCCAAAGAAAACCAACAACCAAGTAACAGAAAGTGAAGTAGAAGAAGATCATGGAGCTATTTCTAGAACGAATTCAGGGTTTGGCGATTCGTTTTCTTCGGATTCTGCATCGATTAGATACGGTGATGCTCTTTCGATGTCTAATGCAGCTACTCCATCAGGTTCATCTTGGTCTTCTAATTATTCAGCATATGATGGCTCCTCAGCAGTTCATCCTTCAGCATGGGGTTTGGTAATAGTAACAGCTGGATTTGGAGGTGAAATAAGATGTTATCAGAATTTTGGATTGCCAAGAAGGATGGGTAGGCAAGCTCATCTTTTTGGAAGCCCTGCTTAACATTTTGTAAAATTTAAATTAGTAACTTTTTCCATCTTGATAAAATCAAAGAGCAAGAGATGGCACAGGATAAATGTAAATTAAGTTTTTCTTATTAGATTGGCATGTCATGTGTGTGGCAATTTTGATGTCATGTATGCCTTTGGTTAGTAAACCACATAAACATTATAGAGAAGATACAAGGAATGTAAATGAAATTCAAAGTGAAAAATCAAAGGGAAAGCATGGATACTCCTCGGATCATGTGTGTTTCAGTGTCGGACACGTGTCGTGTTCGACACCAACACACATAATTATATTGAATTATACGATTTTCCTAAATTATTAGCTGTGTTGGCGTGCCGGTGTATCGGTGTCCGTATCCGGCAACATATAGGAATAGAGACATTAGGATAATTTCTTATTGTGCTTCTTTAAATTCTTACAAATGTAAGGTGGGTAATCTACATAAAAAAGTATTGATATATATATGCAAACATATGGATGTAAATTTTTTAACAAGGAAAGTGTTCAAAAGGACATATACAATAGAAAAGATCCTTGACCCTTTTTAGTCAAGTATTGTGTTTATTATAGGGAAAGCTAGAATTCAGTTGGTTGTTGCATTATCCTATCCTTTTATGTTCCATTCTATAATGTTTCATTCATTTTAACCGGTGCTCCCACGACAATTGTTAAGAAAGTAAAAATAGAAATTTTCATTGCCCCCAGGGCACTTGTTAAGGAAGTAAAAATAGAAATTTTTCATAAAAAACAACTTTTTGATTTTGATGAAGTTGAACATTCTACTTTTCACCACTTTCCAATGCAAAGTTTCTATATTAGTTTTTGTTAACTAATTCTCCGGGATACTAGTTAACATTTTCGCCTTTTTTTTTTTGGCGTGCACTAACTATTAGAGGATAACATCTTCTCAAGATCAACCGGTTACCACCAGTTATCAATCTATTTCAACACCTTAATCATAGCTAGTTAGACTACTTCTAGTTAGTTAAAGGTAACTGGTAACTTATTGAGCAAGTCATTTAGTTTTTTACTTTTTGTGTATGTAGTAAGTTTGTAACTAACTTGATCTTCATATCATTCACTCAATCTATGAGGTTTACCTTCTAATTACTCTCTGATTTTGGTCTCATGCATGAGCCTTTCGTGAATTGGCTCACGATTCTGTTTTCTCGTAAATTTTTGCATTTTCTTTGAAGATTTTCTCTATTTTGCTTGCAATTTTCTCTGCATTCACATGCATTTCTCGAATTTTCTTCAATCTCCTATGTTTCTTGAACTCCATCTGAAGCTTTCATGGCGTGCAACACCAACACTTCTATGAGCAATCATCAAATTTTCAGGTATATCTAATTAGTCGCCTAATTCTCCAATGCAACACAACTTCCCACACATAAATCAATTCCCGAACTAAAACAACGTTGTTTTCGGGCTACTGGACTGGTATGTTAAGTCTCATTCCGTAATCCATCTTGATCTTAGAGAGGTAAACGATAACCTTTTAGGTTATCCTGACCTGTTCGGGTCGAAGAGATGATTCAATCAGGTCATACACGCTTTGACTCCTGCAGGAATCAACCCAACACCTCATGAAAAATGGATGAGTTTTCTAGATATGGGATTTCTTCATTCTTATTTCACAAAAATATAAAAAATGTAGTAGTTCTTCCGACCAAATATGAGAACCCCGAAGAAAATAAATCTGTTACAAGGTGCACCAAAAGAAAATAACTGAGTCATGTGCCTTGAATACCTGAATAACAATCATTTTATGTAGATAAAATTGTCTCATTTTTAATTTGCATTTAGTGTTGTTGTTGCATGTGTATAACAATCATAACCTTTATTACAATATATATGAAGGACGAGTGTTCAATGCCTCCTACGAGTCCATTATGTGAAAATCGCCGTCAAATGGAAGCATCAGGCAAAGGAGTTAAATATTTTTCTAGACTGCACAAATATAATGAACTTAAGTGTGTTTAGGGTCATATGATAGTTGGAGATGAAGAAAACCTCGACATGATAAGAAGGTTGAAGATGATAAAAAGAGTGAAGATATTGAGAAAGTTGAAGATAATAGTTTTAAGAGTGTCATGGATGATGTTGTAGAACTCGCCAAATATTAGTTAAAATGTATAAAATTAGAGAACTAAATACGTTTTATATATGTGAGAATGTGAGAATACTTTTATATTTTTTTTTTGTTATCATTGGTAAAACGGGTTAAAATCTTTTGCTTTTCTATTGTCTCAATTTTTATAGTTTTGAAAATATAAATATAAAAACATAACATTATATGAATCCAAATCTTTTTATACAAATATAAATATTTTAAGACTTTAGTAATGGAAAAAGAAAATGAAGATCATCTTAAGTTTTTGATTTTTTTTTAAGTAGACTAGTGATTAGAATTCACTTTTTAAGGTGAATACATTACATTTTAATGTGAATAAGTGTGGTGTCTATGATTTAAACTCCAGCCCTGCATATAACAACAATGCAATGTCTCTACCAACTGAGTTATGTTCCCAGTGACATATGATAAGTCTTAACTATGCTAAAACATACTCCCTCCGTCTCTAAATAATAGTCATTTAAGGTTTATGCACGATTATTAAGGAAATAATTAATTGTGTTGATTATGATGGTAAAATTAGTATCATTTACTAAAACACCCTTATTAATTGTAGTTAGTGGAGTAGTTAAGTTGGATAAAATTCAATAAATAAGGGTATAGTAATGAGAAAAATAATAATAAATGATGCATTGGTATTCTAAAATGACAATTATTTTGAGAGAAAGAAAAATGGTAAAGAGACAGTTAGTGTGAAACTCGAAACTTAGTTTTTTTACACACTTATTAAAACCAAAATTTCTGTATATTAATATATGAATATTGCTCTTCTCCTATCAAGATTTGCTCATCCCAATACAAACTAACTAAAATACCCTCAACGTGACTTAAGTCACGCAGGTGTTAAACGCAGCGTGAGTTAACTCACGCTGGGTACTGATATATCACCGGACAACATTGAATACATGGCAACCAAGTCATTAATGACCCATAATCTTTACACACTCATAATTGAACTGAATTACACCAATTTAACAACATAATCACATAATCACACATAAACGATCCAAATTACAAAAATTCGTCGTGAATCACATAATCACGCATAAACGATCCAAATTACATAAATTCACCGTTAATGTCTCATAATCACTTAACCACACTTAATGACACATAAACGATCTAAATTACACAAATTCGTCGTTAAATTACACATAACACAAATTCATTAAAATTCAACATTACGAACATAAATTCGAACACAGTACATTATTACATGTTAATAAATATTACACTTCAATGGATCGGACATAAAGACGTAAAATGTTATTTTGAACCATTAACCTAAACATGTAATCAATGTCGCTATCATCTTCAATAAGTTGTGGAAAATACACGGGCTTTCAAAAGTCCTCTTTCTTATCCTCTCCCAAGTCCACGCATGACACATGTGTTACTACATGAGATGTTCTTTGATTTTCACCAATATGGATAAAGTATTTGACGAGTTGTGTCTTCAACTCGTCCAACTTATCAGTGGGGGTTAAAAAGTCCTTATTCTTCTTTTTCACGCTCTCGTATCAGACATGAGCTTCAGCTGGAACCTGTGCATCCTCAGCATGTTAGCAGAAGAATAAGATGACCCCTCAAAACTTGCTCCAATTTCCCTGAAAAAATCAAATGTGTTACTCAATCATCAATAATTAAACCAATAAAAAAATCAAATGTGTTACTCAATTATCTCTGAAAAAATTGATCTGAGAGAAGATGTGTGTGCGGTGCTTATGGGGGAGAGTGATTGCGACGAAGATTTTGATCTGAGAGTCATAAAAAGAGAGATTGGATTACCTTCCTTATTCAACTGAGGGCGTGTGAAATTAATCTTATATAAGTAACACAAAAAATTGCGAGGGGTAAGCCTTTGTTTACTCATATCTTGTCATTTGTGAGGGATATTGACAAGGCTTAGTTAGTAGGCTTGCTCCTGGCAGAACCAAAAAGGTGTTTTGGCAGGGGTTTGACAGGACCTTGCTCCAAGCAAAATGGCCAGGGGTTTCTGCCCCTGGGAAATATCCCTGTGAAATCAGCTCATTTGTTATAGTGAATTGTGTAAACTTAACCAAGTTTCCATCTTCAAGTGTGCATATTAGCTTATAATCTTAACTTACAAGAAATAAAAAGAATCATCTAATGATAGAGTTAATCGAGAAGATAAAATAAATGCAATTTACATGATGAATGAGAGAAACTAACCATTAGGAAAATGAATAATCCAATTTCTCTAAGAAGCACCATGATGAGAACAACTTATTCCTTAGATTACTAAGCCTAATGTGCGCTACGTCGGGCTGTCTGACCTATTTTCATCCTTATAAACAGAAGTGGCATCTTCTTTGCTAGGAACAAAGTAGAACTTGATATACAATAAGTTTTAGATTTCTCAGTACAATTGCTGACCTACCATAAATACAACATTGGTGATGGAACCAATTTCACTTGTGAATAACCGTCTTGCAAAAACAGCCTGCTCGGCTATTTCTGCGGAAGTAAGACGTCTCTTCAGACCCATTCTGCATAATTACATTGTATGAAAAACATGCAGCAAAAGTAAAGACGGTGTAGCCACTGAATCGATCATTATAGACAGAAAAAAGGCTTGCCTTCCTGTATAGGAAAATTGACAATTCATGGCACATCCAACTTGACTGGAAACACACACACAGTAGTCCTGCCTGTATCACAGGGTATGACAACTTTTTCTATGACCAGCCCATTATCCAATGTGAATAAAATCTGCAATATCATGTGAGTTTAAACGGTCAACAAGAAGATTCTCCATAAATGAAACTAAATATAAGCAAGCAATGCGTAATCAAGTAGCAAAAATCCTAAATATCATCAAGTAACCTCCAAGGCTGAATGTATTACTAGATGGACTAAAAGATGCAAAACATGTAATAAGAACTAAAAACAAATTAAAGAAGGATAATTTCAACTTTCCTAGTTCCATCAAATGCCGCGTGAATTTCTTTCACATAAAGTACCTTGAAATCTACATTTTCACTCAACATCTTCTTGAAAATTTTGTTCAAACCTATATCAGGAGACAGAAATAATAAATAAAATTATTTGAAGTTAGGCTTAAATGCAATTTTGATCCCCCTATTTTGAATTTGTTAACTTTTGATACCCCATTTTCTAAAACTGGATTTTTTATCCCCCTATTTAAAAAGTCAATGAAAAATTATAGTCCCCCTCCTATTTGAATGATGTGGCATGCTCATTAATAACATGATCCTACATGGCATTACTTACATGGTCAATCAAATTAGGTGTCAAATCCATGTCATTTAAATTAAAATATGATCATAAAATTATATAATTAGAATTAAAAAAAAAAGAATCTGAAAATAAAATGTCTATATTATTCAAGAACCCTAATTTATAAAAACTCTAAATTGATTTTCAATCGGCCTCTAAATCTCAAAATAATATGAGTGTTCACCTATTTCATCCCCAAATTGATTATTCAAGAGATGGTGTTCCAAATGTGGCTGTGTTCATCCATCCTTCAATTTTCTTCTTTGATTTTGTATGTATCACGATTTCGGGACACATTAAGAATCAACTTGGGGATTTTACAAATTAAGGTTCTTGAATAATAAATAAATTTTATTTTCAGATTTTTTTTAAATTCTAATTATATAATCTTATAATTATATTTTAATTTAAATGAGATGGATTTGTCACCTCATTTGATTGTTCATATAAGCAATGTCACGTAGGATCCATGTGATTAATGAGCACGCCACATTATTCAAATTGGAGGGGGACTAAAAAATTTCATTGACATTTTAAATAGGGGGATAAAAATCCGGTTTTAAAAAATAGGGTATCAAAAGATAATAAATTCAAAAATAGGGAATCAAAATTGCATTTAAACCTATAAGTTATTAATCAATTCAAATTACATAGTTCAAAGTTCATATCCAATTGTTCATTATACTTAGTAGAAGGGTATGAAGAACTAGTACATTAACATTACTGTTAGATTAAACACTACTAGATACTGGCATTACAAAAGAAATAGTTTTTTCCCAATCTTGAATACATGAAGGGGAAGGAATCACCTTCCAACTCTTCAATATTATGCGCCCAAATGTTGTTTCCATACATTCGCTTCCATAACATCATGGTCTGCCCTGGCCTGTATCCACGTGATTGAACCCATTTATGTATCCATTGACCACAACATTAAGAGTCAACAAGCAAAAATTAATATGCACGACTCTATATTCTATTATGCTCATGGCATATTCAACACAAAACCAACAAAAGAAACAACAAAAATTAAAATTTTAAAAATGAAATTAAATGGGTTCAAATCCTCAAGATGAATTTATAACGATCACATTTTACTAACATGTAAAAGTATACGATACTTTCTTGGTTTCCCATGCCATCTTTCACGCACAACACAAACTCAAAAACTAACTCATTCAAAGATCTTAATCACATTTAAGGACCGCCCCACCAAATGATGAATTTCTACGAACATGAATTAGGTATCAAATCGTAGACAACATAAATAATGGATCAAGACACATAACGCCAAGAACGTATGATACATATCATACAAAGAAAAATTTATTAGATTCGATTTAGAGAGTATTATTTATCTTCTAATTACTTCTAATAAGCTATACTAATGATATATATCTAGCCATTGAATATTTCAACTTTTCTAGAGTAACCAAACTAATCAAATGCACCAACACATGAAACTTAATAAACACGATAGAGTGAACAAACCTGATTCACGAGAGATGCGGAGAGTCGATCCAAATATTCAGCGAAGAATCCACATAGAAATCTGAAGAGCAAGAGATTCTACGAGAAAGCTCAACGTCAGTACAAAATTCTCATTTTCATTCAGTCAAACTTAAATATCACAATTCTTATTCTCATTTCATATCATGTTCTACTAATCAACAAAAAAAGCGGAAAAAGGGAAAAAATATCAATTGCATCAAATCACATCAACTTAAAATCAAATCGGAACCAACTTAACCTAGAAATTGGCAATTGCATTAAAAAAGAATCATCTTGACCTAGAAAATTACAATTGCTTAATTAAAGTTAAGAATCAACTAAAAATCAAATCATAAATATCAATTGCATCAAATCAGATCAACTTAAAAT
>Ga0315913_1004494_pt1 | contig 16884 bp, 6 predicted proteins | sample MpolsnodulesMG_FD_207736 | JGI IMG/M metagenome (GOLD analysis project Ga0315913, IMG submission 207736) | Medicago polymorpha root nodule microbial communities from Los Angeles, California, United States - small nodules | ecosystem: Host-associated > Plants > Roots > Nodule | place: USA... | reverse complement strand
GTTTCGCTCTATTGAGAAAAACTTAAGCCTCCCATTCAATAAAAAAATAAGGCGTGATTAGAGTTATAAAGAGTGACTTCACTCATCTTACAAACCAATTTTGTAAGCATGAGTTATACTATACATAAAAAACTTAATACACTCAGAATCGGTCCTAAGATTTTTGTTGTCTAGGGTGAATCAAGGTTACGAATGTTTTTTTTCTTACATTCTTTGTAAAAGATTCATCAATAATCGAGGTTTTCTAAAAATATATTTACAACAGAGCTAATCAAACCGATTTTTAAGTAGTGCTCAGAAAAATTACTAAGTAAAAATAAAAAATTTGGTGACATGGCACGACCGCCCATCTGGCCTATGCTCAAGTCCACCCCTTTCAAGCACTTTAAGATGGCCAAAGTTCTACGCAAGGCAACAACAGAAGAGAAAACGAAACAATGTTATGGCTGATCAACACAATAAGTTTTTTTTTTTTCAACCACTTGGGTTGGCCTAGTGGTATTGGTTTGGGACTTGGGAGTGTGCTCCTCCTCAAAGTCTCAAGTTGGATTCCCTCTAATGTCAATTTGGGTGAGCGAATTTGGCTTCTTCACAAAAAAAAAAAAGAATTTTTTTGTTCAATTTTTTTTTTAAGAAATCAAAATGAGATTATATTAAACACCAAGAGAGATTCAACTCGCACAAAGTGGCATAGAGAATCACTCTACATAGTTACAAAGTTAAGTGTCTGATGCCAATGAAAAAGCACAACGAACGAAATAACAAAAAGAGAGCTAGTCTCTAACACCAATACAAATAAGAGGGTTCCGCCACCAGGCAGTGTAACTGAAGGCGGAAGGAAGTTTATTAGTTTTCAACCATAAAAAAGACGTTAACTTAACACTGTCCAACAAAAGCACCATGTCCTTGGTTTTGTTATTAAAAATCATGTTGTTTCTTTCCTTCCATATGAGCCAAACAAAAGCATGCCAGATCACCTGAAGAAAAGAGTGACTAAACCGCGGTAAGCCCGCTAAATTACCAAACTGATGAAGATTGGTTGTTCAATTAACTCAATGGCTTGAGAAATTCACCTTGAAGGGGAATAAGTATGGTGTTCGGAGTTCGAACCCCGGTCTCTATATATAAAATGCATTATCCCTTACTAAATGAGTTAAGATCATAGGACACATAATAAGTTTTTTAATAACAAAATAAAAGGAAATTGATGCATTCAACAAAGCAACCAACCTATATTGAAGTGATTTTCTTTTTAATTGTAGGTTACGATCAGGGGCGGAGCCAGCCCCCAGCTAGCCTGGGCACTAGTCCAGGCTCTGCTCCAACTTTCTTTGTAGCAAGCTCAGCCATTACTATAACTTTTAGCTTTTCCTGCGGATTTACCTGCAGATTTTGCCAAGGATTTAGGTTCACAGGTGAGGTATACCTTAGGATTTTAGGATCCGCAGGAAATGTGAAATTATCCGCAGGAAATGTGAAATTATTCGCAGGAAGGAAGTAACGTTTTGCGATAAATTTTTTGCCCAGACTCTATATAATTCCTGGCTCCGCCATTGGTTACGATTACCGTCGATACAAAATAAACCAAATTGTGTTCCTCTTAAAAATAATTATGAGTTACCAATGAGTTATAGGAAAACCACGACAAAAATATAGTTTAGATATAAAATAACAGCACATGTCCATGTTTAAAAGTTTTAATAACCAAAATTGTACCCAAGAAAGAAAAAAAAGCTTTATCGAAAAATTGCATGAAAAAATAGAAATAGGAGAAACGAACCTGAAAGAGTGCGTGCCATGAGGGCAGGCTCCTCAACAATTCAGCAAAATAGTGAACCCTATTTTTCACTCTATAATATACTCACTTAAATTTCCAAAAAAATCTAGTATACCTACTTTAAATTTAGGAAAGAAAAAAAAAATTATTGATGGTAGGTTGACAATCCAAAACAATTTGCACACACAACCAATCAAAACATTTCAAATTGCCACGTAATTTTTTTTTTGAAGGAAATTGCCACGTAAATTAAAAACCAATTAATTGATGTGACGATTTTAAATATTTTGATTGGACCATCAACCCACCACCATTAAATAAAAAAAATATGCATGATACATCTTTTTTTTTGTCAGGCTAGAGTTCACATTGTTCCTTAAAAAAAATCATTATTATATTGTTGGTGTAATTGACAAAGAAATAATTTTTATTACATTTGGTATATTATTGATAAAAAATAAACATTATTTGTTACAATTTAAAAGTCACAAATCTGTACTTGTAATATTAATCAAAATTCATAAATCCTAAGACTGGCCCTCTCCCTCTAGATCTAGTGTAAATTTGTTGTGCCCTCTGCAAACTCGTTCCTCACTCCCTCGTTTCATTTTCTATTTGATTTTTCGTTTGGCTGATTTTCAATTTAGTTTTTGAAATAAAATTGCAAACATTATTTCATTATGAGAACTGGCTGATTTTTCGTTTTGTATTCCCATATGTCCAACACATTAATGGTTTAACAAGAACACTGCACATCTCTAATTCTCTCTGAGTTGAATTGTATTTTTCATTTCCCTTTGCCAAAAGAAGTGAAAAACATTTGGATGGCAAGTCTTGTTGTGGAACAAATATGCACTCAACCGGAAGTCAAAGGGAACTGTTTCCAGTTGAGCTAAAGTTTTTAAGTACCTTCTTATCAACATATGTATTGTTCCATATTAACAAGACACTAACACATGTGATTACATTGAATTATGTCATTTTTAAAAAAATTATCAGTGTTGACGTGTTCGTGTCGTGTATGTTGGTGGAGTTTGCATTCATGCTTATATGATTTGGAGTGTACTAGATGTATGTGATTACCTTTGTTCCATTAGCATTTTCAAAGCCTATATTGTATAGTTTCATTGGCATGTTTCCATGCTTTTATTGCAGAGCTCTCTTTCAGATAATCAGAACAGCAACGAGAAGAGGCATGCAATGGAGCTTTGAGTTGGACTGTGTCATCTTCTCTTTCCTAGCCCCGTAGAAGGTACGACTATACTTTTCTACATGTACTTAGTTCCTGTTCGTGTTTTGATGAAGTTTTAAGGATTTTTAAAATTTTAATTGTACAATTATTGCACCTGTTCTATTTTTTTTGTCATGATTGCACTTCTTCTATTTAATTTAATTTTTTTTTGACAAAACCGCTTCTATTTAATATTACGTAATGCGACAAATTGATTTTAGTTAGTTATGAAAGCTATGAATTATGAATATGACAATTGACGTTGGGTATTGTGAAGGACGATTAATCCCTCACGATTAATCATGAACAATTGATGTTGTACAACAAATGGTTGTAGGTTTGGGCTATAACTATAAGTTGTATGCAATTTGTTGTGTGAATGAGAGGTGCCGGTAGAAATTGTGGGAATATGAGCTTATCATAAGGGTGATGTGTTTGAACTTTGTGGAATGATCCTTGTAACACTCTGCAAGGGAAATGTATTAAGAAGCATATATCAAAAAATTAAGCACATGAGAGTTACATTAAAAGAAAAGTTAATAGAGTCGTTCTTTCAACAAAAAAAGAAGTTAATAGAGTCGTTTATTTCTCTCCAAAGACATTTCGTTATCATGCTAGTCTATTAGATTAGAATTACACACCACAATATATTGATGACTTTGTTTTGAATGAAATATAAGCCTCTTTTTGTCAAAAATAAATAAATTAAGCAATTGATTTCCTCAAACCTAAAATAAAAAAAAATTATAATGAATTTAATTCATATACATCGTCAATGTAAATATATTTTACACCATCAATACATCATGACTTATTTTGGTGATTGAAATAGACAAGGGGCAAGCATAAGGAAACACAAATTGCAAAGTTTTTTTTTTTTTTTTTACGGCAAATAGCATAGAAAGTAGCATAACTAACTGAATAGAATAATTAACTCCAACAGGCCTGATAGAATCATAATTGACTCATTATTAACTTAGTCCTAATATGAGCGGTTGAGGTTGAGACATCCTAAATGGTAACCCAACAAAGGATATTACCATTACAATATTATCATTATAATATCAGTGTCCCAACGACTAGCAAGGTGTAAAGAACCTCATGGTTTGAGGTAATTTTACAGGCCATTTCTTGTATCATATAATGTAGATCAAGGCATTGCAGTTAGACTTGGTTGAAATGCAGTACGACATAGTTTCTTCTTATGCAGTTTTATTCCATATGGCACAGGAACCTTCAACCATTCCCTAGTTGCTATGTTGTAAGTAAACATAAGATGCATATCATTATAACATGATTTCAAGTATAACATGATCAAACCTTTGTCTCCCAAGCAAGTCAGATAAACCGATCCCCTATGAAATTCTAAGCACGGCATTCTATCAACCTCCTTGAATAAGAAAGTCATTTTCTCCAACTCCCATATGCATACATATGCAACATCATTCTCCTTGACCATCCCCACAAGCATGATCCACGCATCACACTGGACCAATTTTAAGTCAGATGATAGCAATGGCGCTGGGATCAAGTGGTGTGCCCAAACCCCAGTTGATGTGTCGCAAGAAACAATCCCTTCATGAACTGTATTCATGAAGTAAAGTGTGTTGCCGATGGCAATAGGGTTGAAATTAGAAAAGCCTAGCAGCTCAATACTTGCAGGTATCTGTCCTAGATGGCCCCAAAACTTAATTATTGAATCATAAATTTCATAATCTCTATTACAACCTAATCGTAGTACCTTGTAGCCAGCACTCCCATTTGTTGACATCCCTAGATGAAAGCATATCTTAATTGACCCAGTCGGCAACTTCTTGAAGGATTGATTTAGTGGATTACAAACATACAAATCTTGATAAGACTTGTCACAAAAACAAACTAGACCCCCTGCAGAAGAAACTGGTAAAACAGGCACTTCTTCTGTTACAGTGGAACAATGCCACCGTTTCATAAAAGGGTCATAGATAGCTCCATAATTGTTATTTCCAAAAGTTGTACAAAACCATGGATTTTCTTGTGAGACTTGATCAAAATGCTGATAAAACCTTTGAGTGGTTAGCAAATTATTCCATTGACGACATACAATGCGAAAGCGAAAAATTATGGCAATTGGAAGTCGTGCGAGCACAAACTCAAATAGATCTTCAGGAAATTTCCCCCAAATTTCTGGTTCCATAAATTCAGCAATATAGGACATTCTAAATGATTTTCCCATCTTCGTATCTCGTCGACCATCAAACTAAAAACTCCAGACTTTCCAGCTACCATTAAAAGGCAACAAAAGTGTTAACATCAATGTCAACGAATACTATTATCTGTGAAAAGATTACCAAAATTTTCATATACTCCCTACTATGAAGACATGGAACATAACAAGCATAGAAAGACAGACATAATTCATATCGAAAAAGGCTTTGATTTGTTAAAAAAAAAAAAAAATTCATATCGAAAAAGGCGTAATTAATAGACCATATAATGATACACAAGTTGACATTCGAGTCCAAAATAAGAATTAACATACATTTCAAGGATCAAGAAGATATATTTCTCTCGTTCACCGACTTCATTCTTTCTGATTACATACAGTATTATACACCTGATTAAATTTGAAAAGCGGACCAAACCCTAACATGTTAAGCAACCCAACAATTAAAAGTTAAAATATTAAATTCAATATATAGGTTCTAATAAATAAAAAATCTACATTTAACTCATATTAACGTGTGTTTTAAAGACACAAATTAGATTTAATAACCTTCGTTCCAAATATTTAAAGACACCAAAAATATTGTTTAGGAGTAATCTTCCGAATGTTTTGCGTATTTTGGAGGTTCAAAAGAGCAACTATCATGCCTCATCGCCGCCACAATAATCCTTTTTTTTTTTATCATAGTGTAAATTAATTTTGACATCTAATTAATTAGTTATTTTTCCATGTCATGTCAAATGGAGATGTAGTCGAGTGATTTGGCAGAAGTAGTGATGTCAATGGGGGCAGGACGTGAGCGGAAAGTATGTCTCTGCTCCCATCCCGCCATTCAACTTATCCCAACTTTGTCTCCATTTATTGGCAATGGAAAGTTTGTCATCTACGTCCACGTTCCCGCATAAACATAAAAAAAAAAAAAAAGCTATTAATTATAGTCAATTAAGTTGAAAACAAAAAAAAAAAATTAATTATTCAAACAAATAATAATAAATAAGTAAATTTAATTATAAAACAAATATAATATAAAGGTGGCGATGGCAATGGGTACCATATGGGTAGGTACTACATTACCTTTCACCATACCCACGTTTGTAAAAAATATCCGTACCCGAGCCCGTACCCTCGTGGGCAACAACTTCAGTGCCCTTCCACATACCCTATAGGTACTTAGTGCCCACACCCGCACTCATTACCCACACTTTAACTATGAAAAGACAATAAAAATATCAGTTGAAATAAAACTATGGTTCAATTTTTTTAAAATCAACTCATAAAATAGTACGAATCGTAATATTTAACAAAATAAAAAACATCCATAAAAAATTGTATACTAGCTGGAGGGATCAATTATTGTTTTAAATAGTGTTTAGGTTTAGGCTTAGTCTTACACAGCTAAATAAGTTTTTACGTTTAAGCTTAGTCTTATATAGCTAAAAAAATAAATAAATTATTTATCATATTATATTATTGTATGCATTACATATAAAAGAAGAGTAAATTACACTTCCCGCCCCTCAAAGATGCTTGAATTACACTCCTCTCCCCTCTTATGTTAAAATATACACTTTCATCCCTTGAAAAATAAAATTTATTCTCCCTTCCCTTATAAAATGTTTGAATTACAACCACCTCCCTTGATAATTAAATATGCACTACACTTTAATCTATTTTAACATAAATAAATATTTTTATGATATATATTAATTTTAAACCACCATTTAAGAAAAATTAATTCATTTCTTTATAATTTCAATGTCAATGATAATTAAATTTAAATATTTTGTTGTTGATTTTATAATTTAGAGTATAAAATAACTTTTAAATAACCATACTTTATTGTCTTTAGTAATTTTTTACATATTTTAATTTTATTTTGGGTTGTTTCATATTTTATAATAGGGTTTGAAACTACATATTAATGGTTCCGTGAGCATAGCTCAGTTGGTAGGACAATGCATTGTTATATGCAGGGGCCGAGATTCGAACCCCGAACACCCCACTTATTCACCTTATAAGGTGAATTCTAGCCACTAGGCTACCTGACCCAAAAAAAAAAAAAACTACATGTTAATGAAATTGTGAATAAAAAATAGCAAAAAATATGTATTCTATTTTTTATTATATTAAAATAACCTGTAATACTATTTTTTTTCGATGTGTGTTAGATTGTTATTTTTTTGCTAGATTATTAGAAATAAAAATAAATATTGAGGGAGTAAAGTGTAGATTTTAACATAAGAGGGGAGGGAAATGTAATTGAAGCTTCTCTTGGGGGAGGGGAGTGAAAAGTTTTCTAATATGTTTTGAATAAGAGGGGAGAGGAATGTTTATTTTAACATAAGAGGGGAGGGGAGTGTAATTTACTCATAAAAGAAATATGTACCTTTCCCCGTGAGCATAACTCAGTTGGCAGGGACAGGCATTGTTATATGCAGGGGCCGGGGTTCGAACCTTGGACACCCCACTTATTCATCTTGAGATAGAATGAGTCTCTTCTAACTTAACCAATGTATTAGGTTCGAATACAGCCCTGGGTATGCAGCAACGTTAAAACTCTTAGGGGAGCTTGCCGTCCATTTTAAATCCTAAAATGCTCGAGGAATTAGTCTCAGCAGTTGCGCGCGGAGGATTCTCGGTTTACATAAAAAAATATAAAAGAAGTTTTTCCTCTCAAAAGAAAAATATAATGTCGTCCCAATAAAAAAAGTATAACACTAAATACTTGTACATATCCATATGAAACATATGTTAATAAATTGCTCGAGAACTGGATCCTCACAAGCGGGGATATGATGTTCGTCTCTATCTTTAAACTACTCTTGGCGGGACTTTCTTTAAACAGGACAATCCCTACATGGACCCCATTTTTTGGATGAAAATTGACATCCCGGGAAAAATACACATTTTCAATATAATATTATCAACAATGATGCTCAAACACACTTTATTCACATAAACTCATATTTATCTATATTCTTATTAGGGTTGAGCAGCTAATCCAGACCCGCCCGAAACCCGCATAAACAAGCTTGTATACGGGTGGGTGAAATCGGGTCTACCAGGTCATTGGATGGAGGATACAGTTTCATATGGTTTGAGATGGTCGGGAACGGTTCTGCCAAAACCAAAACTCTATAACTGAACCCGACCGTGTGTTACACTAAATCCAGATCTATTAAGGCCCAATTATATTAGGCCCAAACAAATCTATCAAAACCCTAGTTAGAAAGAGTCACAACAACGCGCCTCTATTCCCTGTACTCCATCTCTAACCTCAAACTGCAATCTCCATTGTTCTTCAAACCCATTATTCATCAAAACTCCATCGTCGTCTTCGCTCTTCACCCTCGTATTCTCCTTTCCTTCCCTTTGCTGCAATTTGTTTGCCTCTCTCTATCTCTCTCACACACATTCTTTGTATGTTTGCCGTTTCAGTAGAGGTTAAAAAATAGAGGTTCAATTCATGTCCATTGTGCTTCTTCTTCCTTGTGTTCTCTGCTTTGTAAGTTTTTCCCCTTGTTGAGGCACATAACCAAATCAAACCACCTGAGCAACCCGCCCAACCGACTAATCCGAGATACGTCGAAACCGAGACAAGATACGGACGAAATTGGTTCTTGATTTGATGTCGTCGGTTTTGTATAGAATGGCGATTTCGAGCCTGAACCCGGCCGAAACCGTCTGGTGCTCAGCCCTAATACTTATCGCATCATCGACATATAACATATAATATATCAAAACTCACTTGAGTTGGTCTGATTGTATTGACTTGGGACCTGAGAGTGTGCTCCTCCTCAAAGTCTCAGGTTCGATTCTCCTGATGCCAATTTAGGTGGACTAATTTATCTTCTTCAAAAAAACATATAATATATCAATTTTAATAAAATAGTTAAAGGTTCAAAGTTTGAATCATGGTAATAGAGAACACATTAAAATGACAATTAACATAGTAACATTTTTTTATTAAAAAATTCAACGGACTAAGTGATTGAAAAATCCATTGAACCAAGTGATTAATGAACTTCATCAAATGACGAATCGTTCGAGGGAACTCAAATTTAATTTGTGTGTGGAAAGATTCTTGACTACACTGTACTTACTTCGTGATCAAATCTCGAATTACGAGCGAACACTTATCTTAGGAAACGAATGGTTAATACAAACACAAAAAAAGTCTTTCATTTTTTTAATTACATTTTTATCGTAGATAGACAGAAAAACAATAGTCATTGAAAGTTCACATACATATCCAAGTAAATCTCTTGTGCCTTTGATATAACAATTGTGCATTTTTGCTAAGATTTGTGGACTTTTCTAAAATTATTTTGCACTTTTTTTTTTTGTAGACAATATTTTTTACACTTAGTTCCTATTTTTTATATTTTAATTTTAAGAAAAATTGAAACATTTTTTTCTTCTATTTTTCTAATTAATTTATTTTACAACAAAAACCCCTAAAACGTAAAAACCCTACGATCTGCGTAACCTACTTCTTTCTCTTCTCCGTCACCAACAACAAGCCACTCACAGGTTTGTCAAAGGTTCAATCTGTTAAGCTTAGATTACAACTTAACCAATTAACATAAACGTGTTATTATTACGAGTTATGTTTGAATATATTTCTGATTCATTTGGTATTTTGATTTTCTGAAGGACTGTGAACTAATTGAAGATGACTCGCGGCATAAAACATCGTCAAAAGGCAAAGAGCAAGAATAAGGTATCATTTTTATTCCTCATTCAACAACCCCTTTTATTGTCTTACTTCATTCTGTTTTTTTTTTTGTGGGCACTTCTAATTTTTGTGTATTTTTGAAAAAATTGAAGAAACGGAGTGAATCATCTTCGGCAGCGGCGGCGCCACAGGTTCCGGTAAAAGTATGGCAACCTGGTGTGGATAAGTTGGAAGAAGATGAAGAGCTTCAGTGTGATCCTTCTGCTTACAACTCTCTTCATGCTTTTCATATTGGATGGCCTTGTCTTAGGTAAAGAACAAAGCTTTCAGCTATTTTTTTAAATTATAAATAAAACCCATTATTTTGCTGGAGTTATTACTGTTAAATGTTAAAAGTTACACAATACAGTTCTTAAATTCATTTTCGCATCACCATTGCAATTCAAGAGCTATGAAGCATAAACACAGTCACATGACGCAGACACTGACACGTTGACATCAATAATAATTTGAGAAAATGACATAATTCAATGTAATCACTTGTGTTGGTGTAGTACACTGGCAAGTTTCACACACCAAACACACCTTCAATCGGAAGTGTCGGTGCTTTAGAGTTCAAGAGGAGAATCTATGCCACATTTTTTGGGCGTTTGCTTTAATTTCTGTTTTGTATATCTGAGACCTACATGTCATGATTTATTTTTTGTTTGGGGATTTTGACAGCTTTGATATTTTACGCGACACCATGGGCTTAGTTCGAACAGAATTTCCACATACAGTGTATTTCATTACAGGGACACAGGTTAGCTTTATTTTTTGTGTGTGTGTTTTCTTTTATAGGATGTCTCATGAATCATCTTGAAGGCGTCTACTGTTCATTACAAATCAAATGGGGTAACGGAAAAGTTGATATTGGGCTTTGTAGACGAATATCTAGTAGAACTTTTTGTCCTTTAATGGACTTTTGAGTTTTTAATTCACTTTATTTTGTGACCCAACACATAGAATCTCCTTGTGATGCTATCTGCTAGCTTCTGTATTGTCATCATCATCATAACTAGTGACTATCACTTAACAATTAGCATTTCCTGGTCATGTTTTACTAGCTTTGTTTCTTGTGTCTTTTGCTTTGATTAGCAATCTTGTTGATAATGTGTTGCATGTGCCCCAGGCTGAGAAACCTTCTTGGAATTCTATTGGGATTTTTAAAGTATCCAATATTTCTGGGAAGAGACGTGAGCTGGTGCCTAAACGTGAAACTGATGACTCTGAAATGGATGGTGAGGATAGTGATAGCGAGGATGATAGCGAAGATGAAGAAGAAGGTGGTGCCGGTGGTCCTACTTTGCAGGTAACATCCTCTTCATATGAGTTTTTCACTCAATCACCTCTGTGTTGAAGTTGATCTTACTGACATGTTGGTTCTGTTTACACCTATAGTTGCGGAAGGTAACCCACGAAGGTTGTATCAACCGGATACGCTCCATGGCACAAAATCCCCATATATGCGCATCTTGGGCAGAATCTGGTCATGTGCAGGTTAGTTTTAAAAACCTGATGTTTTATTTTTTATATTTGTAGTGAACTTTGATGTAAGATTCACTTATTTTTTGAACTATTATGAAAATTCATGGGATATGGCAGTGTCCATGTTCAATATGTAATGATAATATGTCACACTAATAATGGTTGCCTTTTAACTTATAACAACACATGTCAGTTGGGGAAACTCCAAGTGGGTTTTATTTTGTTCTGTTCAACTATTATGTGTAGGACTCCTATATTTGATTTTAACTTAACAGTTTAACATATACAAACCCTTTTAAAACATGTATCAATAACATAGTATGAAAATGAGCCATTATTTGGCACCCTTCAACTTTTCTGTTGTATGAAATCTTTCCTACATGCTATTAGAGGCTAGAACTACTAACTTTATTTTATCATATTAGATTTTATGATTTCTCTTGAACCAAGTTATTTCTATTGGATCAGAGGGTTATTTCTTTTTTGTTTCAATGTTGTGGCTGAATAGCTCAAAGGATTCACAATGGGAATAGAGGGAAGATACTATTAAAAGTGTCAAGTTTTTTTCAGCAAATTGGACTGATTGGTTTTGTTTTGAATGTTGTTATTTTGCCATGGGCTGATGTCCCAGGTTTTGCTAGCACTCATTACCTACTAAGAAGTAAAGAGAAACGATAGAGACCCCCACATTAACAGTTGAATGATTGAAATTTTTCTAGTAAAGTGAGTATTTAAGAGCTTGAAAAATGAAAATGGAACCGAGGACTCGTTTTGGATGTATTTTGATTGATAAGACATAAAAGCCACACAGATTTTGTCATTTTGATTCTAATGACTAATGAGTTGAAGTTTGATGGTAGAATGTATAAGATTGAAGTGTCTGTAAAAAATTTAGCTACATGATTGTGGTGGGACTTTATTGTTTTTGTTATGGTCTTGCTTTTACAAACCATGCAGACACTAATTGTGAAACATATGTATAAAATGGAATCACAAAACCTTATAGGTTAATATTTGAAATATGGCCCATAGTTTGTTTAGTACTATAACAGTTGTATAGATCAAAGTTGCTATCCCACTACCTGACTTGTGAACCTACCAACATTAGTATAGATAATATTTCTGCGGTTCTACAACAGGTCGGGAGATAATACTTCCGACAAAGTTCAAAGCTAGTATCTCGTTTGATTTGATAGGATAAATTATCCTGTTCCAGGTATAATTTTCGCCCTTGGGTACAAATGAGGTTACTCAGTCCTAAGTATTGCAATTGCAACATATTGAAATTTTTTAAGGTTCTTAAATTTTCGCGGCAGCTAAGGTTGTTAAGGGTTGCAATTTATATTTCTCTGCACCATCTCTTTCAATCGAAGAAGTTAAACTCTACTTCATTCTTACCAAGTTGTATATTTTTGTTCAAATCTGATTCTGTGTAATAAATTTGTAGATCTGGGACATGAGCTCTCATCTTAATGCTCTAGCAGAGACAGAAACCGAAGGTGTCCAAGGAGTTGATGCAGTTCAGGCTCCACTACAAAAATTTAAGCACAAAGATGAAGGCTATGCTATAGACTGGAGTCCTCTTGTTCCAGGGAGGCTTGTATCCGGTAATCATCGGGCTTATTTTTTATTTTTTAGATATATCTGTTTCTAGCATTTCTTCATGTTTCATTGTCAAAGTAGATATAAGGCTTGATGTTGATCTTCATGTTTGAAGGGGATTGCAATAATAGTATTTATCTGTGGGAGCCTACATCTGCTGCAACATGGAATATTGAAAAAACTCCTTTTACTGGACATACTGATAGTGTTGAAGATCTGCAAGTATGTACTCATCCGCCAAGCAATACCTTTTTCGGAGCATTTCAGTGTTCAGTCTCTAACATAAGTATTTTTTAAATTTACTTAAATGTATAGTAAGCGTTCTGTTGTTCTATGAACCCTTGCAGTGGAGCCCTACAGAACCTCATGTTTTTGCTTCTTGCTCCGTGGATAAAAGCATTGCAATATGGGATACTCGTTTGGGGAGGTCACCGGCTGCGTCTTTTCAAGCACACAAGGCTGATGTGAATGTATTGTCATGGAACAGGTATTCAGCATTGACTTTTGGTGTTCCATCAACTCAATTTTCATTCTATATCTCCTCATGTCTGTTGTATTTCATTGTACTGAGTAGGTTGGCTAGTTGTATGTTGGCGTCGGGTAGTGATGATGGGACTATATCTATTCGTGATCTCAGACTGCTTAAGGTATGACATGAACTAGATTTTGAAAGAAACTTTCATATTGTCTAATTTCTTCCGCCGACTATTTTGTTTTTGTTATTAAAGATGATGTGAAAGTGCATTATTTTTTGAATAGGAAGGAGATTCAGTAGTAGCACATTTTGAATACCACAAGCATCCAATCACATCCATTGAGTGGAGTCCACACGAAGCTTCTTCATTGGCCGTTTCATCTGCTGATAATCAACTTACGTAAGTAAATACGGTATTGAAAGCAATACACCATCCACATAATTGTTAGTCGAATTCCTAATAAATTTCAGGGGTTTTATTCTGTCTCTCTCATATTATCTCTGGGTTTTACCTTTCGCGGACTCTGCAAATAACTTGAGCTTTATATTACCAAACTGCCTTTTTTTTCTTCCTTTGAATTTAACAAGTTTTGTAATCCTTTGCCACAGAATATGGGACCTTTCTTTAGAAAAGGACGAGGAAGAGGAGGCTGAATTTAGAGCTAAAACCCAAGAACAAGTAAATGCTCCTGAAGATCTGCCTCCCCAACTATTGTTTATCCACCAGGTAATTTGAATCACTTTGCTCAACATTTTGAGTACGTTTGGAAAAACTTATATACAACTTAGTTGAACTTATCTTATGACATAAGCACCTGCGGAAGTGTTTGAAATAAGTTATGAAAATAGTTTATTTCATGTTTATAAACAATTTTCAGCTTATTTCAATTTAAGCTAGGTTATGGAAACTGCTTAAAACTTGTATGAAAATATTTTAACCTCATTCCTTCTTTGATTATACAATAGCTTATATATAAGTGTTTACATTGGCTCTTTACCATAATAGAACTCCTTCACTAGTTATATTAATATTTATCCTCTTCCTTTAACTTGAAACAGGGACAAAAAGACCCCAAAGAACTGCATTGGCACACACAGATTCCTGGAATGATAGTATGTACTGCAGCAGATGGATTCAACGTCCTCATGCCTTCAAATATTCAGAGCACCTTGCCATCAGAAGCTGCATGATACACGACATTGCTGTTCAGTTTTCAAGCACCTTACAAGGCAGTATCTGCTATAGGTATTGTTATTTTAGTTTGGATAAGGTGCTTCGCGGTGCAAACATCCTCAATCTAAGTTATGCCAAAGGAATTTTGCTTTTGTACTTTTTTGTTGTTGTTTACCTTTCCATTAATTTCATTAATAGAAATTAAACTGAGATGGTAATATTTGAGTTGAGTGTTTTGAGATGGTGGTGGAAGCTAAACTGAGATATTAACATTATTTATGCAAACTTTGCTTCCATTATGTTTCTTGTGAACTAAAAAATATTCTTGTTTATGTTAGATGATAGCGCCCAAATATTTGAAAGAAAAATGAGGATCTTGTAGTATTTATTTCCATTTTTCGACCTTGTGTTTCTTGTCCCTTGCCACCACCTTCCAACGACTCTGTTTTTTGCTGTGTCCATTTTATGCCTCTTTTGCAAGACTTGCACAATTTTTTTAAAATATGTTCTGGTTTAATAGGATATAAGAGATCAGGCTAAAACTGTCAGAGGGAATAGGTGTTTGAATCATAAATTATAAAACGATAAAATTGCTTCCCTCAAAAAAATAAAATAATAATACTATTCTCACGAGTCACCGCACAAAAATAATATTGGCCTAACCCTACCTCTAGATGTTAATTTAAGGCTAAACATCCAATTTAGTCTCCAATAATATGGACACGATCCTACGGACAGAATAATATTCAAATTTATTTATGAAAAAATTTGATGGGAGGACACATTAGTCCCTCCCACATTGATTTCTTGAATTTCAAATCCATCTAAATTAGTCTTTCATTATTTTGGATCAAATAAATTCCTTTGTATTACTTTGCCTCTCATTCTTCTTTCCTTCCACAAACCCTAAACCATTTGTGATCGAGAGACGACTGAGAACACCCATCATACAGCCATCGCAAGACCGTTGCACAACCATATCGCCCAACCATTTCATAGACCAGCACTGCCCATTTTAATATCATGTGATTCTGGTTTTTCTATGCTATGGAATTATTTTTGTATAGAACAATCTATCTATCAACAAAAAAAATTTGCGATAATTTTTTATTGATATATTTATTATTTAATTTAAATTATTAGTATTTTAAAGAGGGAGATAAACTGCAATTAATTTAGTCTAATGTACATTTTTTGGTTTTCTTAGAACTAAATATATTATCAATCAACAATAGATAAAAATAGAAGAAGTAACCCATGCGAAAGAATAAACAAATTTAGTTTTATAATCATAATTAATAAATTATATTAAATGAAGAAAACTATTTCAAATTTTTATTCTATTAAAAGATTCAAATTTTAAATTTAAATGGTACATAAGAATAAGATAGGGACATAGGTTTGATTTTATCTTGGTGGCTGAGAAAAAAACAAGAAAAAATTATGAAAAAAGACAAACAAAAAAAGTAGTAAAAGAAAGAATGAAATGCACGTACCATAATAGTATATTAGTTAATAGCATGTGTTATGCGTCCACTGTGACGGTTCCACTCTCCTCTGCTCTGCTCTGCTCATTCCAAATGGTTGGAACGTTTTTTTTTCCGTTCAAACAAACAACACTCCCATTTCTTTGTTTCAACATTCTAGTATGTTTCTCTTTCTCTGAATTTCATTTTTGTAGATAAAAATGAACAAGAAACTTAACTGTTAAGAATCTCACTCTATTATTACTACTGTACTTATCAAATGATGCTTACAGCTTGTAGTGCTAAGTTTGGTTGTGTTTGTTTTGCAGAATTTATTTCTATTTCTGGTTATAGATTCATGTTACTATTTTCTCTTTGATAATAATAATTTAAGTAAAGACTGAACTTTTATGAAGAAAAAAAATAAGTGACTTTTTTGTGTTTGATTTTGTCATTCAAATGTGTTTGTGTCTTTTTTGGCTTATAGATAGGTTTTCACGAGTGTTTTGTCTATTCCTCTATGATGTAATTCAATAACAATCACTGACTGTTGAGCTTTTTTATCTATCCCTCTATGTGAAAAAAGAAGTGATTTATTTTTTTGTTTGATTCAAATGTGTTTGTACATTTTTTTGGCTTATTATTTTCTGAGAGAGATAGATTTTCTTGAGTTTTTTTTCTTCCTATCCCTCTATGCTGCAACTGTGCTTTGATTCAATAACAATCACTAACTGTTGAGTTGAGTTGT
>Ga0315913_1004493_pt1 | contig 16887 bp, 8 predicted proteins | sample MpolsnodulesMG_FD_207736 | JGI IMG/M metagenome (GOLD analysis project Ga0315913, IMG submission 207736) | Medicago polymorpha root nodule microbial communities from Los Angeles, California, United States - small nodules | ecosystem: Host-associated > Plants > Roots > Nodule | place: USA... | reverse complement strand
CACATGACATTCTCGTCACTTGGGTAGCAGTGATGTGTTGCTAGATACCGCTCACTGTTTATAATATTAAATATGTGATTTAATATTATTGCCAACGTTACGGGAACCTATAGGGTCACACACAAATGATAGATAGATGAGAGAAATAAATAAGTAAGACTAAAATAAATAAGTGAGACTTATTTATGAAATAAATATTTCAACAAAAGAGTCATCATCATAATCATTATCAACCATTATCACCACAAGGAAACAACATGATTTGACAAAGCACATTTCACATAATAGACGGACAATCAACCACATCATGATAACCAACATATTAAACACCCAAAAATCATTGACTCATTCTTATTTCATCATATTAACATGAATGCAAAGTCATTTGCTAGTTACTCGATCATAAGCCTTCATTTTGACAAAGTTCGTCTATTTTCACAAAATTGCCTATTTTCAGTTTTTCTAAACAAAAGTAGGATTCCATGTTCTTACACGGTCCATACACTTTTGGCCATGCAAAACACATGGCCAAGGGAGTTGTGCAAAGTCTGTGCACTCCCTGAAGGAAGACCGTGCTTTTTGCCTTGACAACAAAACAACACCTTTTCATGTTTTCGTGCGCGGGAAGAGTCCACTTTTTTTTATCCATTTTCGATTCTGCTTTCACCGAATTCGTTTCAAACACTTAAACAGTTAATCCCAACCCCCCTCCAAAATATAGTTTTCCAACCCAAAACAACTTAATTCAAACCATCCAAAATGACTTATTTCTCAAAAGTGCTTAAAACGGTTTTTAGCTCAAAAACCTAATTTTCTTCCAAACGATTTCTCACCAAAACATATCAATTAAAAACAAAAACTCTACTCAATCCAATTTATCATAACAACTCCATGAATCCATTCAAAATCATCAAAATTAAAGTTATCCTCTTTTGACCCATTTTCACAAAAATCACTAAAACACAACTACTTAGCCAAACTTCCTATTTCTCACAAGAGTAGTGATATATGTACATCCATTTTAAGACAACTTTGATGACAACCTTATTTTTCTCTCTTCTTATTGGTCAAAAACAATTGATAGAGAAAAAGGAAGAGAGAGGAAAAGAATATCATGTGAGTATGAGAGAAAAAGTTGTCATAAAATGGTTGTACAAATATCATTTCTCTTCTCACAATCATTTTCATGGATTCTCATCACAAACATGTACCCAACAACATTCATAGCACATAAATCATGAATTCAACATTAATCAACAACAACATCATTATTTTCACCAATTTAAGCTAAATCTTTAAAGTAAACAACTTAACACATGTTAACAATGAAATTTATGCATCAACAACAAGTTTTCAACAACTTTCACATACCCAAATTCACCACTTAAATTCAAGCATGAAAATTACACATATAATCATCAATTTTCACAAATCAACCAAAATAAATATGACCCTTAAGCTAAAAACAAAATAAATATCCCCCTTACCTTGTTCCCTCCTTAAGCTTAGCTAATCCACCAAAATATTTACTCCCTTAGTGATTCCTAGCTCTCCTCTTCTCTTCTCTTCTCTTTTTCTCTCAACTCTCTCTATTTTCCTCTAGCCACTTTGTGTGAATGCGTGAAATGAAGGTTACCCTAATTCTTCTCATAAGTTATCCTTATATACTCAAATAAATGGGCTAGGTCATCTCAATTCATATTGGGCCTAGTGACTCTTACCACTTAATGAAAAGAATTATGCTCTTTACCCAACAGAAATTGCTCGCTCTCAACTGAAAAGTCTAAAATACCCATGTGTGAGTTAACTCACGCTGCGTGAGTTAAGTCACGCTGACTACTGTTTTTGTTTCAAACCCAGCAGTCAATATTCCAACCTTCATTTTCTTTCCCTCCACCTCCAAAAACCCAAAAAGTGTGATTTATTGGGTCAAAATCTTCATTCCAAATCATTGCAAATCGTAGGGAAACAAGTTTCTACGCTCATCAAGCATCAAATATCAGGTAATTTATCACAGATTCTCATTTGTTTTTGCTGGTTTTGTTGATTGGTTCGTCATTTTTTTTAAGAAGACGATAGGGCTAGCGTGAGTTAACTCACGCAGTTGTCAAGACTGCATGGCTTAACTCACGCAGGAAATTAACACTAGCGTGGCTTAAGTCACGCAAAAGTGATGCCCAATTTTTGAATTTTTGCGCCACTTTTTTTTTTCCTTTCTTAGCGATATGGTTGAGAATGTGGCGGATGATGGCGTTGAACCGAAACCGGTCAAGGTTACGGGTCATTAATGACTTGGTTGTATTGTATTAAATGTTGTCTGTTGCTATATCAGTAGTTTGCGTGAGTTAACTCACACAGACCTATATCCAACGTGAGTTAACTCACGTAGAGATTTACATTAGCGTGAGTTAAGTCACGTAGAATTAACACTAGTGTGAGTTAACTCACGCAGGGATATTTTAGTCTTTTCAGTTGGGAGAGAGCAATTTATGTTGGGTAAAGAGCAGAATTCTAATGAAAAAGTTACTACACACTTAACTCGCTAAAACCTCTCGTTAATCACCCTCTCAAAATAATTAATTACCTCAAGTTACTAAAAATACTCTTCGATCTAAAATTATTAATTTATCCTTGCTTTTCAAATGACCAAAATACCCTTAGTCCTAAATATGACTAAAATACCATTCTCACCCTAAAATCTACTAATCCAAATCAAACACACAAACAAGCAAATAAACACATATAAACACATAATAAATAAATAAAATAATCCTAATAAAAAACGGGTTGTTACAATCAGCACAATCATTGTCTATGTTCTTAATCAACACCATAATAAATGCCCCCATTTGGTATGTTCACAATTTCATGATTGTTATCATCCACTTGTTTTCGAACACTCTCCAACAATTCTTTGTGAAGCCAATAGAGTTCTGAGGTGTGTTTTGTGGAATATTTGTTTGGGAAATTTGTGCATAAGTACTTCTGGACAAATGAATTTTGGTTATATGGCATGCATGTCAACATGCTAACAAAACTCGGAGGCTTTTTTAGGGTAGGTCAAATTGCACGTTAGCAACTATTGGACGTGAGCAAAGGGATGTTATGTTTCTACCGCAACACTCTTGCGCCATGGCCTGATGGTAGTCGGCCACAAGTTGTTAAGGAGAGGATTGAAATGACTTCTCATATGTGTTGGACAAATCTAATGTGTAAGATGAAGGTGGTAGAGTTACGTTGGTTGAGCGGGCGACATGGTTACTTCTTGTCAATCATATGGTTGTTGAAATAATAAACTCAAAACATAATTTACACATAACTTATCGGCTATTCTAAACTTGTCCCACTACGGTGTTAATAGTTTTTTTTCTTTTTGGTCTAGAGAAAACAACCAAAAACAAAATTGAGAGAGACCAAACATTCTTGTAAATCGATTACGTGTGTGGGGTAGTTTTGAAAATATCTCTATTCTCTAAATGAATTCGAGTTTTATTTAGTAGTAAATGAAGTTAGTTGAAAAAATGTTTGTAAGAATAGAAAAAGACAATTCCAAAAATAAATAAATAAAGGGAAATGTTAACCGGTGCCTTCGGACAGTGGTTAAAGATACTAAAACAGAGAAATTATATTGTAATTATTGCATTGAAAACTATGTAATTAATCCATAAATAAGTCAATGACATGAAATTTGCGAAGATAGAGTGTAAAAATATTTAGTGAAAGTAAAATTGGAATGTCAAGTGAATGAGTGTAAAAAGAAACAAAACAATGTGGTGTATATTGAATTGAATTGAATTGATACACGCAGGCGTACGTTTAAGATTAGCTTTGGATGATGGGTTCAATTTCAAGCTTCACGTTTCCGGTTCTTTGTCGTTCAACTTCTTTTCGAACAAAACCCCTTATGGCAGTAGCTTCTTCTTCTTCTGAGGATGTTGCTGCAACTAAATTACTCACTTTTCTCGGCAAAGGTGGCTCTGGCAAAACCACCGCCGCTATCTTCGCCGCCCAGGTACAACTTTACATGTTTAATAGATTAGTCTTTGGACCTCCAATTTCTGGATAATGTATCAGACATTGGTCCCCGTGAGTTTAGCTTAACTTATTGGTAGGGACATAGCATAATATATTCAGGATGGGGTTCGAACCTGTTCACTTTATTTATTTATTTATCTTACGAAGGTGAATTTCTAGACACTAGATTACTTGACGAATAATAATAATTTCTGTTTTAATTTCAGCATTTTGCAATGGCTGGACTGAACACATGTTTAGTGATACATAGCCAAGACATCACTGCTGACTATCTACTCAACTGTAAGATTGGAACTTCCCATGTCGAATGCAGCAAGAACCTTTCAGCCGTTAGGTTGGAAACAACCAAAGTATGTGTTGCTTTTCCTTGTGTACATTTTGATTTCGGTGTGAAAAGATATTTTATGAGTTTCTTTGTAAGTGCAGATGCTTCTTGAACCCCTAAAACTTCTGAAGCAAGCAGATGCCCAGCTTAATATGACTCAAGGCACACTTGGAGGGGTGGGTACGTACTATGTTTTCTGTGATATTTTTCTATCTATATTTACGATGGGAATTTATTCTTTTCATCAAATTTTTATCAAGGTTTCAAATTGTGGTTGCGGTTTTGGATGTGACTATGTCTTCCTCTTTTGTGCCATATAATAGATTGTTGGAGAGGAGCTTGGCATCCTTCCTGGAATGGACTCGATCTTTTCAGTACTTGCACTTGAGAGGCTTGTAGGGTTTTTGGGGATGGAATCTTCAAAGAGTCAACAAGATAAATTTGACGTAATAATATATGATGGTGTCAGCAGCGAGGAAACCTTGAGAATCATGGGTGGAAGCAGTAAAGCAAGGTTTTGGAATTGCTACTTTTTATCTCACAGACAAACATATCCTTGACATTTTCTTTCGTTTGATACTTCGATTTTGTAGGTTGTATTTAAAATATATCCGCACATTGGCTGAGAAAACTGAAATCGGTAGATTGGCTGCTCCTTCACTCCTGAGACTTGTGGATGAAGCCATGAAAATAAATAGCAGCAAATCTTATTTCAATGGGAGGATGAGTTCAGAAACATGGGACACTTTGGATCAAATTCTGGAGGTAAAATCAAACATTATTTAATACTTATATTTAATGATAGAACATTACGCCGTCATTTGATCTATGTAGCCAACCCTACACAGTGGATAATGATTGGTTGATATTGTTATTAGCAAAAAAAACATAAAGTTCTTTTTTGATTATGTGTTGTCCAGAAAGGATCTTCTGCCTTCTCAAATTCACAGAAATTTGGTTGCCTCCTTGCGATGGATCCTAACAATCCAACCTCTGTCAATTCTGCATTACGTTATTGGGGGTGTGCAATTCAGGCTGGTGCTCAAGTTTCAGGCACTTTTGGAATTTCCTCTCAGCAACCAAAACCAGAATCATACGAAAGAGCAAAGAAAGATCTTTCTCCCTTGCCTTCTGCTTTCATCTCAAGTCCGTTAGTAAATAGCCCAATAGATTGGAACAGAGTTTTACTGGACACTGTGAATAAAGATGCTAGGCAATTTCTTACTTCACTGTCAAGCCAATCCAGTAACATGACATCATCAGTTAAATTTGATGTCATAAGAAAATCGGTTACTCTCTTCATGCCAGGTTTTGACAAATCAGAGATTAAGCTATATCAAGTATGTAATATCCTCCTTTCTCATGCATTTTATATTTTGTAAATTCCTTTTTACCATATTCTTCATGGCACACATTTTGACATATTTTATGAGAAATAAGATGGTTATTATCTTTGGTTCAAATAAAAAAGATGATTATTATCTTCTTTCCCATAAAAAAAATAAATAAATATTATTAAAGTCTCAATACATCATTATGAGCACAGGTTTTATTTATAAAATTAAAATGGACATTGTAGATGATGAGAAGGGTATGTTGTTTCCATAGATGTTTTTGTCAAATTCCTTGTAGCTAAATATTTTAACTTGCAAATAGATGTTGGAATTATTTATTGAACCGTTCACATCTCCGATAGACCCTTAGTTGCCCTGTGAGTGGATAGGGTGAATTTTGTAACAAACTAGCCACCTAGCAGGTTAGTTAGAAGAAGATTATGTGACTGTTATAAATAGTAGGAGGGAGGAGAGGATGCTTGGTGTTCTTGTCTGCGAAACAAGTCTAGGTTGCCATCAAGGGCCAATGGTTGGTCAAATTGGGAGATAACGTAGTATTTTGAGAATTGTGTGAAGTCTGCATTCTCTCTCCATCCTTTTTCCATTTATAGGCGTCCTGATTCTAGGGTCTGGGCCCCTTCTCTCGTCAGGCTCAACCCTAATTTAGGTATACAGTCCCCACCAAATATTCTCTCATGATTAGCGATGATTAGGTCAGGTACAGAAGATGTCCTTGTGGCTTGTTGCATTTGGAAGAAACCTTTTTACCGTTGGAGCTTCCCTTGAACTGGCTGAGCACTGAACAATATGGGGAGGATTGTGACTGTAGGTTGTCCCACCCATTTAAGTCACCACTCCTCTTTGTGTAAAGCTTGGCCAACATTTGTCATGGTCAGTCTCTAGTCTAGTGATTCTGGTCAGTCATCATCTGGGGGTATGTTCAAGAGATCAGTATCTTTTGGTCCAAACCTTCAGTAACAAACATAACCCCCGAGTATCAAGCCTAAAAGGAAAAGGTGCTCTAACTGGCCGTCCAAACCTTTGGTACCCAATAGCAGGGTAGGTGTGGTAAAGTTTGGGAGCCATTTGACTAGGGAGGTTGCAGACCCTTTAAGTCCGTAGGTCTTTTTTTTTTTTTTTTGTAGTTTGGACCTTAATATTCTACTGTATGGAGTTGCACTCCATATTTTTATTTTGGGAATCTTTAATTTAGAGTGGGAGAGAATGGTGACCCGGTCCAAGGTTGAGAAGACCTTAAGGCTCAAAGAGCACTTACGAAGGTATTTACATTTATCTCCCACCAAGGGCCTTAGCGGGGCTCAAACCTGGAACCTCCTGGTCTAGGGCCTGTTTTTTACCACTAGGCCAAACAATTGGAGTTGAGTTGCACTGCATATTTATTGAGTAGAAATTTTGGTAACTATCAATTTCATTAAAGATCAAATAGCTTGGTTTTTATTTGATTTTACATATTATTGTTCAACTGGATAGCTCGAATTCTATGTTAAATTATGTGTTTGTGTTTGACACTTGTCATGTGAGTTATATTGTGATTCTCTATCACAATTTCTGCACTTCTCACATGGTACAAGTTTTTGCATTATGCTCTGGAGAATATTTGAGAATTAACAATGCGTTTTTTTTCTTGTTTAAAATAAATGCAGTATAGGGGAGGATCTGAGCTTTTGGTAGAAGCCGGAGATCAAAGGCGTGTCATCCCTTTGCCTCAAGAAATTCAAGGAAAGGTTGGCGGAGCCAAATTCCAAGACAGAAGTCTTGTAATTACATTAAAATAATTCTAATCATCTTTTTATTTTCCCTTCTCATCTAGTCATCTTTTATGCTGAGGATTATTAATGTTACAGCAGTGGTGGTTTTCCTCACTGCACATTTGTGCATGAATTGGACAAAAAGTAAATTATGCAAAGGAAATGTGTCACTTTTCATTATCTCCTTTAAATTTCACATCTATATTTATAGGCCTCCATGATCTATCTTTCTGATAAAAATGATCTCATATAGATTTCATTGAAATACTTTTAAGATGCTAAACGATTGAAGATAATTGAATATTATTCAGTTGAATTTCATGCTCTAAGAAAACATAATCAAGTAGGTAGTGATGATGATCTTGGACTTCAAAGTAGCATTCACAATATAATCGGTGTATCACTGTATAATATCGAGTATGTATAGACTATGCAAATTGCAGCAGAATGAATTATACAGCTGAAAGGGCAACATATACAGAAGCAAATACTGAGGAAAAAGAAAAGAAAAAAAAATTGTGATGAGTATTCTATGTTTCTGGTTGTTTACTATCTTCGTCACCAACTTGAGGGGCTTGAGGGGTTTGGATTCGACTCCTTAAATCTTCAAAAGCCTTCATGCTCTCTGCATCAAAGCCTCCTGCAAACTGAAACCAAAAGAGTTTTGCACCAGTATTAGAGTGTTGTATTTGGTATGTATTATATTTTTTTTTAACATTGATCTGTGTATTAAGTACATTCGTGTTTGTGAGAACACTTGGTTGCTATTGTTCAAATGTACATTTGCGGAGGTGAGTGTTTACTTTTTCTTTTTTTTTACTCAGGGGATGTGAGTTAGTAATGGAAAGGCAGACAAGCTTGAAATAGCTTGGTTTTTTTAATTACCTTCTATTTTCTAAATACATGTCTCAATCAACCCCTTTTTCATACTTCATTGAACTTTGTATTAAATTTATATATGTCATAAAAGAAATAACAAAAGTGGCCTGAATTACGAACCTGATGAACACGGAAAGCAAAACGAACGCCTTGCAGAATCAAGAACTCTCTAGCTGGTTCCTTCTCAGGTCCAGATAATGCATCAAGTTCAGATGCAACACGTTTCATATACTTCCTTGCTAGTTGTACAGAAGAAAGCTTTATCTACAATAAGATATGAGAGAACCAGCATGTGATTAATAATAAGCTACTTCATCCATGCAAATGTATGCAGTGTTTTAACTCAAGGATTTGTGGAGGTATCAAATATACAACATATTGTATATACTGGAGCAAATGTACAACAATATTATTTATTTAGAGCTATTTTTAGATGAGATACCAAAGTTTTGTTTTGTGTATATATTTTTCCTCCAATTCTATTGTTTATTTAAAAGTGTATCCTTCTTTTTGTCCCTAGATTTGTATTCAATGTACACTTATTAAGTTTTTTCCTCTCTTATGGTCATAGCATACTGATATTTCTGTTGGTTAAGAAGCATATATTACCTTGCCTACAACTCCTGAATCTTGTAGCCAGTTTATTGGGATTCCAAATTCCTTGTACCGTGAAATAGCCATATCTCTTGTTCTTAACAATGCATATACGCTTTGCTCCACTCTGCAAATGTTTCAAAACTCTTAAACTTGATATCACTTATCAGAAAGTGATTTAAATAGCTGTGTAAAGTTTTCAAGGACAATTTTATTAACCTATCAACATTAACAAACCATCCTTTTTCTTGGTAAGTAAAATGATAAATACTATGGTAGGAAGGGAAAGAGGCGTGCATACTTTTCAAGCAATGAATACATTTTCTTGAGAGCAGCTTCACATGAGAGTTTGGGATCATCGACGAAGGTAGAGACTCGATTCTCCAATTTCATCAGATCTTGATATTCAAAAGCTGCCTCCCTTAGTGCATCTGCTTTCCCTTCAGGCCAATCAAAGTGCTTCAAGACAGCTCGTTCATCAACCTTATATTTCATAGGAAATCAAATGAGATGGACGACATATCAGTAAATGTATCTATACCATAATATAAAGGGAACTCCAAGTTTGAAATTTTAATGAGAAGAACGAAGGTACCAAGTTCCATGCCTTCTCATATAATCTACACTAAGCATGAAATAATTTAGAGGATTGAATTATATGTGATGATGAGAAATGACACCTAAAGGCATGCATACCAGGAAGGAAAGTTCTTCATCTAGCCAGTTCACAAAGGCAACCAGGTCTTCAATATCTGAGAAGGAGGATGCTCTAACTTCAGTTGCCAATGATGTGACAAAATCACCTTGTGTTTCTACATCAGCTTTCACCTATATACATGTTTCACAAATGAGAATAAATAATTAAATACTTTTCCAAAATGCGTCATGACTTAAGAAGTACCAAAATGAGAAAATAATAAAATAGATGAAAAGTTTAACATACAGCTAAGAGGAATGTTGATCTATTCTCAATTTCCCCAATCATGTTGTTCCTAGCATCAGATGTGTTGCCCGTTGAAGAAACTAACAAGGAAGAAGTATCCTTCTTTGCTTCCCGTTTCATCAATGATTGATAAAATTCAACTAACTGTGGAGCACGGTGAACTTTGTCGTCATCCGCTGCTCCTTTTGATAGGCCTCTTGGAGGAGGCGGTGGAGGAGGCGGTCCACCTGGTGGAGGAGGTCCGCCTGGTGGACGAGGAGGAGGAGGAGGAATGGATGGAGCAGATGGTATTCCATTCGCAGGATTTGAGTTTGTGCTAACAGAACCACCACCTGATGGTTTAGGAGGTGGCCTTGGAACCCGAGTAGGCCTTTTCTCAATGTCGGCAAACTTTATCTTGCTAATGGTTTGATTTTCAACATTCTTTCCATCCTCAGATTGATCATTTGAACTAGCATGAACAATTGGCTTCTCCTTTATTTTAGAAAGTTTAGGTGGCAAAGATATATTAGGTCGCTCTCTTTCGATCTTGGTCATATTCAAACTTGAACTGTTCCCAAACTTCTGAACCCTTGCTTTCTCCGCCTTTTCTTTTAGATCGCTCTCCCTAGCCATGGCCAATTTATGGCGATCTTTATACGCAGGGTACTTTTCGTCTACAGACGCGTCAACTGATGACTTGGACATCAAATGGAATGAAGAAGCAACCGAATTTAGTGAGTCACTTGATGTAACTCTTCTTAGACCAGCACTGGCAGTATTAGGAGTTTCAGGAGAATAAATAGATTCTTGATCCCCTTGACCAAAGGTGGTGATTGCTACACTATCACTGGCATTCCTTATCATCAAGCTTTCAAGCGGACCCCTGGATTTAACACTCATACTCATCCTTTTTGGAGAACTGCCTGAAAAAGATCTTGATGGTGATGAAAGAACACTAGAATCATCTTTGGTTTTACCCCATTTCTTTAATTTCTGGATTAAGCTAGTTTTCTTACTAACACTACTATATTTGCTAGAAAAGCTGTCAATAGAAGCATTGTCAAAATCTTCACTTCCTGGTGAAGAAGGATGGGAGAAGTTGCTTTCAAGATCTGTGTCCCCTTGACCTCGTTCCGATCCGGCATATTCTAACATCAGCTGCTTTGCCTTCGCTTGTGATTTCGGGCTAAGGTTCTTGCTGAGGTCACGCGCTGATAGTCTTCCTGAGGGTGCCTGGTGATTCTTTAGCTCATACCTCAAACATGCATTGACCCAACGAAGGTATACGAGCTCTTCAACTTCACTAAACCGATTCATTTGAAGTCCTTCCACTTGCTTCGACAGGTCTTCATTTGCGTGTCTCAGGTTACTGACCTCCTCTTTTGCCTTGGCAACCATTTCACTCTGCAGTCCAAGACAAAGCTTCTTTAAAATATATACATATCTATAACATAAATAAATTTCGTACAATTACAAATCTAAAACATAACTTTTGACCACTTCTCTGAACAAAGTATACAAACTTTATAAAATTTTGTCAAACAGAATTTCTACTAATTCAAATAGATTTACTAAAGGAAGTCTCTAAATTGTCGTATGCTCAGTTAACAACATTGATCAGCACAGTATACCAGCATTACAAAATGGTGATGCAAGCAATAACCTGAAACACTAAAGACACCTTGTAGGTTAATGCTTAATTTTTACATTGATATTGTATATTCAACGAAGTTGTTTGGTGCTTTAAACTATCATTTCTTAGTTACTGAGTTGTTAAATAATCAGTCGATTGTCTAAACCAAGGGTGACAAAAGAGTGATGCCAAAATATTGATATAAATATTTATAATTCTTCGAAGTGATGCAAAACTTAGAAAGACTATTATGCTGTTTGACTTATGAGAAATTCTTGGTTCAAACTCAATAATGAAGAAAAGAAGTCTATTTTAAGAGTCTTACCTCTGTCATATTGGAGAGCTCCGCAACTCTAGATTCAGCAGCGTTGAGTTTAACAGTTAGCTCTCGCTTCTCATATTGAAGTTCTTTATTTTTCCTCTTAAGCTCCACAACAGCAACCTCTAAGTCATTGACAGCTTTCAATTTCTTGTCAATCTCGGCATCTTTTATGGCACCCGCCTCTTCTTTCACTTGTAGACCAGAAACTTGTTGTTTAAGCAACAAAAGTTGGCCTTTTGTTTGGTTAGCCTCAAGCTGCATCTGTCTTTGTAGCTCCTTTATCTTGTTTCTAGCCAACTCAAGATCTCTCTTCGCAGAAGATCCATTTGTGAGTTCTTCTTGAAGCTTCTTTCGCTCCGCTTGCAGAGAATTAATGGTAATATTAAGCATGTCAATTTCTACTGTCTTAATTTTCAGCTGCCTTTGTAACTCCACAATGTCTGATTCCTGCTCCTTCAAACCATAGTACTCAAGCAATTCTCCTTCAAGTTTCACTTCTCTTTCCTCCAATTCCTTCACTAGCTGACGCAATCGTTCTAATTCACTATCATTGTATGCCATCTCAATTTCATAAACTTTGTCCTTCTCATCGTTATTTTCTTCACCAGGAAATGATAACTCAATCTCTCCAGATAAAAGGTCTTCAAATTCTGGTAGAATATCATCTTCAAAATCATTCGCTCGATTGATTATGCTGTTAATTAATTTAACCTCCTCTTTCTCCTCTTCTTCCTCCCCCTGCAAAAATTAAACAACTTTCCTTTACCTAATTTATTTCTAACATAAAAAATGATAAAAATTTGATAAAATTCAGCTAAATGAACTCACATCATCATTCCGTTCGAAAGAATCATCTGTAATACTAGTGACCTTCTCTTGTTCTGTGGCCTCATCTTGATGATCTTTAGACCTTTCTTCACCATGTTCTGAGCCAAAATGTAGACAAAGTTGCTTAGTTCGTAGGATTAACCACCAATATAAAAAAAAAAAAAAATTCTAGCAAAATGAAATGAATAAATAAAAACACACAGAACAAGTACCTGGTTTTGAATTTCCAACATTGAGCTGCTTAACCGTAAAAGCTGCTAATGAAGCAGCAACAATGAGTCCTAACCTTACTATCATGAAGCTTCTTTAGGCAATAGAAATGTCCAAATTATGCATTCCTTCAAATATCATTTAAAGAACTAACCTCAACCCATTTCCCAAAACTGATTATTCCTTCAACAGTGATGAAAGCAGGGTGATGAAACAGAATCCATTTAGGACAGAAAAGAGAAACACATGCACACACAAAAAAAAAAGGTAAACTAAGTAAAAGCTATGTTAGGAAACTTCGTATATATGCATAAAAATATTCAGTGGTATTTTCCACACAATTGGCTTTATCATCATCTTATCAGAATATGAAACATTACGTGAGAAACAGCAGCCACCAATAACTAGAGGCCAAAAATGAACAAAAAGGATTGACAAACTCTCACATACAACATAACTTCTTTGCTCAACTACTAGCTATATCTATCTATTTATCTATATTTACAGTTAAAACTAACCAGCTAGGGGAACAAGGTTCATAAGGACAACAAGGGACACAGTAAAATTACAACTAAACAAAGACGTGTTCCCTCTGATGCTTTGTTTTTTGGTCCAAAAATTGTTTTTACTGCTGTCTGGTCCTTTAGTTTAGTTTATGTGAAATAAAAAAAGAAAAGGGAAACTTATGAGATAACGATTCGTCTCTAATTTCTCTCATTTAATGTGCCAGCAGTTTGTTGGCTTTCCTTTTCCTCCTAATTAATTGTTGATTTTTTTTTGGAATGAAGTGGTAATCCACTAAAATTAAACTCAAACACAACTATAACGTCTCGCGTTCGAACCCAGTTCACAACGTTCGACCTTGCAATTTCGGCATTTGTCAGTTGAACTAAGACTCTTTAGTTGTCATTTTTTGACATTTTACACAAACCAAGATAATCAATAAATACAATAATTTATAATTTTTTGTCAAGATAATTTATATTTTTACTATAATAACTTTATGGGTAGTGTTAACTTGTGCCAAGGGCACATGTTAAGAAACCCAAAAAAAGAAACATTCTCTAAAATTTTGTGTTTTTAATTGATTAAAAAGTTAAAGATTAAATGCAATGCACGCATTCCAATAAATTATTTCTATATTTGAATCATTAACTTGTGCCTTGAGGGCACAAGTTAACATTTCCCTAACTTTATTCATTTAAAATCTCATATCATATATTTCTCTCTCCACAATAAATAATTAATGGTAATATTGGTAAAACAACATTTAATGATCCATTAAACTTTTGAAAATGACAGTTAAACTGAAACAAAAAAATTTCTCCATAAAAGGCATTTAAAAAGGAAGGGAGAGAGTATCTTTTTTTGGTGTAAGTCATACTATTATGTGTCTGCAATTACATACACTAATTCTTTGAATCAGGTAAAATTGTAATAGATGACAAAATCGTCTCTTAAAAGATTTAACATTAATGTATTTTTAAGGTCGGATTCAATTCAAGACATCCGGTTAAGCCATGTTTTTTTTTATCATTTTATTCAAGTGTTTTTGGGTGATTGTTGGTATTTCTATAAGATAATTATCTGAGATCATTAGATTTGGTTGGGTATTGGCACCATATAATTAAAATTAAGGGTTAATTAAGTAAATGGTTCATATAAATATTTAAAATTTTATTTTTAATCTCTATAAAAAAAAAATCATACTTTTTAGTCTCCGTAACACTTTCCTTTAGCATTTTTTATAATTTCTAAAATAAATTTAAATCTATAATTTATGTTAAGGTTAATTAAGCAAATAGTCCTTATAAATATCAAGAATTTTTCTTTAATCCCTACAAAAAAAAACCCACTTTTTAGTTAATGTAAAAATTTCCATCAACATTTTTACTCTTTGCATAAAATTTCTTCAACATTTTTAGTCCATGTAAAAATTTCTATCAACATTTTTTGTTATAAAAAATGCTAAAGGAAAGTGTTACAGAGACTAAAAAGTATGATTTTTATAGAGATTAAAAATAAAATTCTAAAGGACAAAACTTAGGTACAATTCTCTAGATGTTTTTCGAATGGTTCTTAACTAAAAATACATCTTCTTCTTTTTTATATAACAAACTTTGAGAAAATTATGGATTTAAGAAAATCATGGTGAATTTAGTTAAGAACCATACGAAAAGCATGTAAGAAATTGTACTTAAATTTTTTCCTAATTAAATATAAATAATGGTATGTCATTAAATGATTAGATGACATGTAGGGGTGAAAATAAGTTGGGTCGAGCAAGGCTTTATAACGTCTAAGTCTAATCTATATTAATGCATATTATTTCAAGCATTTGATATGTATAAAGTTTTATTATAAAAAATTTATTAAAGTATCTTATAAAAAAATTATTATCTTATCTCAAATTTTAAAATTTTGCATATACACATACTCGATTCATATATACCTACATCTGTATCCAGACTTCATAATTTATGACGATTTCTTTTTAGCTAAAGTAGATTGTTAAAAAGTTTTAGTTTTCCCTAACTATAAACAAACAAAAAAATGGTCTGACCCCGATTTAAGTTAGGTCTTAGGGTCCTAACCTAACTTGTTTTCACACCTAATGTCCAACCATTGACCAACAAAACTAAAAAATACCGAAATGCTCACCTTATATTTATATATGCAAACAAAATCTCCCCACATATTTTTTGTCAATAAGAAAAAATCTCCCTACGTCCTATTTGAACCAACCATACCGCAATAAAAGTATCAATGGTGGCTGTGGTCCACCCATGATAAATGTGAGTAGATTATAAGTATTTTTTATATGGGTAAAATCACATCATTTCATTAATGTTAATTTGTTGAATAGAATTAGAACTCTTGATTGGTGAGAGTTCGAACACTGAACACTATATTGGTTCAATTTTAAAAGGAAAATATTTAGCCATTAGATGGGTGGGTGCGTGCAGGCTTGTACTCAATGCGCGTTGCCATGTGTCAAACATATTATGACATAGGCAAAATGTTTACGTGACGATGACATGTACGGAAACAAAAAAATTCAAAGAATAATTAATTAAATGTATGATTACGTGTCTTTAAAAAATAATACATTATACAACTCAAGCTCATATCCGATATGACCTGACATCGCGTGTGTGGTGGTCATGTTGAGTGTGTCACACCTGTTTACAAAATTATGTACCTCAAAGACATCTCTTATTTATTAAAGTTAACCTGGAAGCAAATGTTTGCCTTAATTTTAACCTAACCCTAATGGTTAATTTTACTCTAATACCCATGTTTAATTATTAACCATATTTTTTCCTTCTCAACAAAATCACATCTAATCTCCTATTTTTTTGAACAAAACATATCTGCCTTATCTCTTATTTATTAAAGTTAACCCGGAAGCAAATGTTTGCCCTAATTTTAACCTAACCCTAATGGTTAATTTTACTCTAATACCCCTGTTTAATTATTAACCCAGTTTCAGAATATAACAAGACAATCAACAACCTACAAGTGAAGTACAGAACATACATCGTCGAGTACGACTTTGAAACTGTGAGTATGCTTTCCTTTTCGTTGTACTGTATAATATTTATAATGTTGTTTCTAAAATTGAATAGTGATGTTTCGAAAGTTGTACAGACATAAGAAAAATCAAACAACATTATAATTTTTTAGGCAGTGATACGTTTTTCATCCACTAACTCTATAGAGATTTTTCAACAACTATTCTTGGCAAATTTCTGTTATTCCTATCACGAACGTTTGCTGGTTGCTATATGTATAGTGTTGTTTGCTGTTTGCTATATGTATAGGGCTGTTTGAAAAAAACTTTCGAAACTATTCATCAACTTTTGAAAAAACTTCGTAGTGCTGTTTGAAAAAACTATTCAACAACTTTCGAAACAGCACATTTACAATAGTGTTGTTTACTATTTCCATAACTTAGTAATTTCTCAAGAGTAATTTGCTTAGCACATTTGCTGTTTGTTGTCTTGCTTTTATTGCATTGCTATTTTTTTTT
>Ga0315913_1004491_pt1 | contig 16892 bp, 5 predicted proteins | sample MpolsnodulesMG_FD_207736 | JGI IMG/M metagenome (GOLD analysis project Ga0315913, IMG submission 207736) | Medicago polymorpha root nodule microbial communities from Los Angeles, California, United States - small nodules | ecosystem: Host-associated > Plants > Roots > Nodule | place: USA... | reverse complement strand
TCTCATAATTCCACACGTTCTATTATTTATATATATATATATATATATATATATATATATATATATATATATTATCATATTTGTTTCTATCTTATATTCACCATATAAAGGTCATATTTCACCTTAGAAGCTTTAAGATACCTTTTTATATTTTTTTGTATAAAAAAGAAAAAGAAAATATCAATGTTGAATGGGCCTTATAAAGTGTTGGGCTTTACCCAAAGAAAATAGAGTATTAATAACCCGAGAGAGAAGAAAGAAAAGGGTAGATTTGATTCACGATTTGTTTGACCTAAATACCCTCTTTTTGTGGCTAACCTGAGCACTGGATTTCCCTTCTCAACCCTCGCAACCTCGTTACCCTTCTCTCTTTTCCCCATCTTCTCCTTACCCTTCTTCTCATATTTCCGATTTTCTCCATTTCCCCGCCAATTTTCCAATTAACCTCTTTTTCAAACACCAAACCCTAAAACTATGATTTCATACTCCTCTTTCGTATCAGGTGAACCCTCTTATTTAATTTTAACTCTGATCTTCGTTATTTTTTTTTTATTATTTTGCTGTTACTAATACTAATGGGTTTTTTTTTATAAAGTTTTTATTTTTATACGATTAATTCAATCTTGGGTAATGGGTATTTGTGATTTTATGTTTTCATCATTTTTCTTACCTAATTTTTCGCCCTTTCATTAATTTACTTCTTGAACAAACTAGGTCTTAGGTTAAGCTCAAGGCATTTTTTCCTTTTTTTTATATAATTGCCATTGTTGATGTGGTTTTAGTTTCTCATGGCTGCTGTTACACATTATCTGCAATGAGACATTTATGGTTTTATAGGGATATTTGATTCGATATGCACGTTTGTGCGGGTTCAAACCCTAATATGTGTGAATTTCGCTGCTTGGCTCTTTAGAACCAAAAAAGTTTTGTGGTTTTTGTTGTGTGACCTAGGAACTTATTTTGTGTAATTTGAATTTGTTTGTGGGATGGTTATAAATTAATTGCAGTGTGAATGGAATGTTTGTGAGTATCGAACGTGTGTAACTAACCATAGACTTACGTGATTGTAGTCTTATTGTGAAATTGTAGATTGACCGTTAATGTTACATCATGCAATCTGTGGTTATTATGATTTGTATTGATAATGCTTGAGCATACTAGAAAGGACAACAGTGTCTTGTCGTGTTTGAACTTTGAACTGTTTCTTTGCCGCAATTTCAGTAAAGAGGTCTCGGCCCCACCCGATATTTCGTTGTGTTTAACCATCCAGTTTTAGAGTAAAAACCATGGAAAAATAATTGACTTGTTTGGTATGCTTCGCTTAATGGGTTGTTGTTGATTGTCATTTTTTTATTGTTTCTTTTTCCATGTAGGTTTCTGTTGATCGTCATACTGTTATCTGAGCAGCAGTTGTCATTGTTAAAGTAGCGATTTATATCTTCAATGGCTAACCACGATTTGATACTTGGTCAAAATCACAATTTGCCACTTGGTCACGAGGAGCAATCAATGCTTGGTCATAATCATGATTTAGGTCTCGGCGAGAACCATGAAATTGAGCTGGGATCAGCCCACGAGCATCAATTGGGACAAACCCATGAGCATGAACTGGACTTGGGACAAACCCATGAACATGAACTGGACTTGGGACAGACCCATGAGCATGTACTGGACTTGGGACATGAGATTGACCATAACATGGGATTAGAACAAAACCATGGTCAAGAAGGTGATGATGATCAGACTTTTGAGCACGAGCTAACCATGGAACAAAAATCTGGGCATGATGACCACAAGTCGCCCCTTCCTGGACAAAACCACGATCTGGTCTTAGAGAACAATAATCTAACTGTTTTTGAAAACCAAGGATTTGATGAGAACATGGACCTGGCTGTGATTCAGCACCCTGAGATGGGCACTGATTCTGACAATGATATGAGTATTCAACAGTCACAGTTTATGCTTTCTTCTGAGCCCCATGTAATTCAGGCTCGTACACTTGCTGTAAGTCCAACTTATGAACTGACAGTGGGCCAAGAATTCCCTGATGTCAAGAGTTGTCGAAGGGCATTGAGGGATACAGCAATTGCCTTGCACTTTGAGATGCAGACTATTAAATCTGATAAGACACGCTTCACTGCTAAGTGTGCCAGTGAAGGGTGTCCCTGGCGCATTCATGCAGCAAAGCTCCCAGGGGTTCCAACTTTTACTATCAGGACAATTCATGAGAGTCATTCATGTGGAGGAATTTCCCATCTTGGTCATCAGCAAGCTTCAGTTCAGTGGGTTGCTAACTCTGTGGAGCAAAGGCTGAAGGAGAACCCTAATTGCAAGCCAAAGGAGATATTGGAAGAGATTCATATGGTTCATGGCATCACCTTATCATACAAGCAAGCATGGAGAGGCAAGGAGCGTATCATGGCTGCAATGCGTGGATCTTTTGAAGAAGGGTATCGCTTGCTTCCACAATACTGTGCACAAGTGAAACGCACAAACCCAGGCAGTATTGCATCTGTTTATGGAAATCCAACTGATAATTGCTTCCAGCGTCTCTTTATTTCTTTTCAAGCATCTATATATGGCTTTTTAAATGCATGTCGACCACTCTTGGGGCTTGATAGAACATATCTGAAGAGCAAGTATCTTGGTACATTACTTTTTGCTACTGGATTTGATGGTGATGGGGCTCTCTTCCCTCTTGCATTTGGTGTTGTTGACGAAGAGAATGATGATAATTGGATGTGGTTTCTCTCTGAACTTCATAACCTGCTTGAGGTTAATACTGAAAACATGCCAAGGCTTACTATTTTGTCTGATAGACAGCAGGGAATTGTGGATGGCGTTGAAGCAAATTTTCCCACTGCTTTCCATGGATTTTGTATGCGTCACTTGAGTGACAGCTTCCGAAAGGAATTTAATAACACCATGCTGGTCAATCTTCTATGGGAAGCAGCCAATTGTCTTACAATAATTGAATTTGAAGGTAAAGTTATGGAAATTGAAGAGATATCACAAGATGCTGCATATTGGATTCGAAGAGTTCCACCTCGTCTATGGGCTACCGCCTATTTTGAGGGGCACAGGTTTGGTCATTTGACAGCTAACATAGTTGAAGCTTTAAACAGTTGGATATTGGAAGCATCTGGGCTACCAATAATTCAAATGATGGAATGCATTAGAAGGCAGCTAATGACTTGGTTCAATGAGCGCCGAGAGACCAGTATGCAGTGGACGTCCATACTTGTTCCTTCTGCTGAGAGAAGTGTTGCAGAGGCTCTAGAACGTGCACGCACTTATCAGGTTCTCCGTGCCAATGAAGCTGAATTTGAAGTTATATCTCACGAAGGAACTAATATAGTTGATATAAGGAATCGCTGCTGTCTTTGTCGTGGTTGGCAGCTTTATGGCTTGCCCTGTGCACATGCTGTGGCAGCACTTCTATCCTGCAGGCAGAATGTTCATAGATTCACAGAAAGTTGTTTCACTGTTGCAACTTATCGCAAGACATACTCACAAACCATACATCCAATTCCTGACAAATCTCTCTGGAAGGAGTTGTCTGAGGGGGATGCCAATGTTACCCAAGCTCTTGAAGTTGTGATTAACCCTCCTAAATCACTCAGACCACCTGGGCGACCAAGAAAGAAGAGAGTCCGTGCAGAAGATCGCGGGCGCGTTAAACGAGTGGTGCACTGTAGCCGTTGCAATCAAACAGGTCACTTTAGAACAACATGTGCTGCTCCCATCTAGTTATGTCTCAGCCAAAGACTTCGTGTCCTCTTTATTATTTATTTTTAGGCTTCATAGACTCATAGCTTAGAATTGCAAACAATTTATGTTATTTCTTTGATGTTAATCGGTTAATGTGAATTAATTTTTAGCAGATATTCTATATTTATATATCTTACTCCAGTTACCGGCTTAGTTCAACGTCGCATGTTAGTAACGGAATTATTTTAGTTTTTTGATTAAAGAGTATGTTTCTTGCTGGAAGGATGTTGGAAACTCGAAATGAGAGTGGAAACCCTCATTTATCACTTAGTTCATGACTTCTTTTGAAGTATTTGCTTATGCTTCATTCAATTTGTGAATTCTTGTCCGTTTTTTTTAAATGGTCATTGGTGGCAATTAGTTGTTACTTATGTCAGTATTTTATCATTCAGTGGGTTGGAACTCAAATCCTCCAACTCTTTTATCACTTAGTTCAAATCAGTTGAGTTGGCCAATCCTTATAGAATAAAATAAATACATTCAAGTTGTCTCTTGCCGATATGTGACATCAAATTCAAAAGTTGGTTTTTGATGTCTTTTTTTTACTATGTCGCCAAATTGGTGTTTAATATGGGCATAATATTGGTCCTTCTTGAACCAAACTGATGGCATTAATTATTAGTTGGTGTCATAGAGAATTAATATGATGTGAAACAAAAATATTATAGGTAAGATAGAGAATTAATATGATGTGAAAAAAAAAATGATAGGTAGCAGTTATTAATTCCTTAAAAAAAAGGTAGCAGTTATTAATTGAAAATCTCTGTATATGAGGGTACATACAATTCCACCTCATAACTGAATCAGGTTGACAACTTGAAAGAAAAAAGACATAATTGGCGAGCTTAAGATTCATCAGTCATGTGATATTCATTGTATATGTTCTGTAATGAAATACAATCTAAAGTTATAATGGAATTGTGTCCTACAACTTTGATCCCCTCATTGCATTGTAACTCCACGACCCTTTTCTACTCCCCTATTTACTTACGTCCATAAATGCAAAATTACAACAAAATTGAAACATAATAATAACTACAATAATCCCATATTATGATATATGAAGTTTGTCACTTCTTGTCATCAGTAGCTGCTTCTGATTCAGGTGTGGTGGTGTCAGCAGGAGCCATCATATTGTCAAACTTCTCAGACTTACCCAGCACAATTTCAATCTACAAAATACCAAGAAAAGTCTAGGTTTAAGAGCGTGTTTGAATGAGAAAAATCAAAATCTGAAATGCTTTAATTGAATTCTCTTCATTTTTCATCGGAAACTTACCTTTGCCTTCTGCACAAGCCGACCTTTGTTCTCATCCTTCATGCCAACTGTAGATGTCAATACTTCTGTTTCACCCCAACATTCGTTTATTGATTAGAATTGTACAACCGTCATATGAATGAGAGTTAATAGTAACAAACAAGAAAAAACCTACTCTTCTCAGTTGCAAGTCCATTGTTCTTCAAAATCTCGGCGATCGTGACAACCGTAGCTATAGCTGTACCAATTCATGTAAACATTTTTGTGAAATATATTACATATCAGTTAGAGTAAGAATATGAAACTAGGAGCAGATGAGGCAAAATGTGTGCAGCCTCATTTTCTGTTTTTCTTTTTATGCCTTATACATTACATTGTTTTAAGACATCAGAAACAAACCAATACTCACACACCATAGTAAAAATAATGTCTTGATAGTTAAGTCAATGTAGTTTTATGAGAAACAGTATCCTCTTGTACATTTTAAAACGGACAGTGTAATAATCACACCAGAAACAACTAACATTAAAATAAATAAAAGTTGATAAAGAATGTAAAATTATACAAAGTAATAATTCATGAGAAAAATCCAATTAATAATCAGTGGTGCAAATTAAAGACAAAAAGAAGGGAAATTTTAGGTTGAGAAAAAGAAGTACCCATTCCAAGAGCAGAAAGCTCAACCTCATTGTGCTGCTGAATGTATCTCTGCATCAAAGGAGAAACTATTTCAACATTATAATGTTTCACCTAGCCATTTTTTTTCTTTCAATAGCCATTAGTTGATCACAATTTGAAATCATCAAAGGAATGTAAATAAATGGCATTTAAAAATCAACAGACTGGAAAACTAACAATAAAGAAAACACACACATTCATGTAGTCGGTGCATCGGTGACCGCTGAATTTAATTTTTTGTTAAAATTCAAAATACCGTTCTTAAAATTAAGAAAGTCCAATCTTAATCTAATGATCATCGATGTAGCGACGGCATGAATCCAAGGTATCCCGATTATCAAGCGACATTACATTACCTTGGCGAGATTGACGTAAAAGAAAAGTGGTTTCTTGGTGTTGGAAACCTGAATTCTGTTCTTCTTATGGGATTCATTTGCAGTTTCAGTTACAGGTGCAGCTATGGTCGTCATTGTAATGTAATCCTCTCTGTAACTGTAACGGTAAAGTAGTTTAATGGGTCAGTGCCTTGTTTATATAAGACATTAGTCTTGGAACAAAGACCAATGACATGTTAACATGTGGTGGCTTAGGAGGGTACGTAGACATAGTAAAGTTTCATTAAACTACAAAATTAGTTTCTTAGTTAGTTAAGGTAGAATTGAAGATTGCATGGTCGTTGTTTTTTTTGAGTGGATTGCCAGAAATGTCCTTCACACTTCATTGGACCTATTCTTCTGCTCCCTTCAACGGAGATCCCATCCTTTTGAGATTGTTCAAAACTAAATAACAACCTCAACAACTAACCAACCAATATTTTTTTTCCCCATTAAGTTCAATTACCTACATGGGATTAAATAAAGTTATAATATTATGTTATGATTCGTATTTAAAGATAAATGATTTAAGGCTAAATTATACATTTTAAGTTATTTTTAGATTTTTTCTTTAAAAATAAAAGTTATTTTTGGATTTTACTTTGGCCATTTATGTTTTTGTATTTCATTTTGATCCCTTAATTTATAAATATTAGATACTTTAGTTGTTTACGTTAGTTTTCTTTGAATCCAACAGATGTTTTTTATGTGATATGTTTTGTTAATTTAGGAGTGTTTGCATTATCTACCCTTTTTTTAACGTTCACTTTTTCATTGGATGAAATTCACACGAGTTTCACGGGTTCCACATAAGTTAAGACCCCACTACTAGTACATACTAAGTAGATTCATGTCTCATTTCTTTCCACACGTGCTGAAGTTGAAGGATCTTGAACCAAATAAAATAGAGCTTTGGTGGAAGGAAGCGTGGAACCACACGAAATGAGCCTACACGGACTTTTTGTTGAGTTGTCATATTCTATGTAACAATCCTATATAACAAAGCATATTGAGGATCATTAGCAAGACCAACTTTCATTTTAATTAAGAACACAACAATTGATCAAAAGTTCAAAAGTAAAACAAATAATTGCTGTATGTGAACGATTAGTATGCATTAACACTGTTACGAGACAATTGTAACCAATTTTATAACTACCAACTCAGATTATAAATAAAGCTAAATGTCCCGGTGTTCCAGGGATATTAGTTAAATAACTAAAATAGTAAATTTTTATAAAATAGTGTAATTATTAACTTTATCAAAAATAAAAACTTATATTTTTAAGATAAATTTTTTATTTATAGATTCTTTAAACAATGTTTCAGAGGCACATATTAGTAAAACCCTTAAATAATTTATTTAAGGTTTTGACATATTATAAAAATAAAGGAAATGCCAACAAATGCTTTTAGAGCACTTGATAAGAAGTTTAAAGTAAAAATTTATCTTAAGATTTATGTATTCAAGACATTAAAATATTAAAAAACAACTTTTTCTACATAAAAATTATTTTCATTTTTAAATCTTTAACAAATGCACACTATAAAAATAAACATAAGAAAGTATGTCCAAAATAGTGCTGAGAAGTGTTGTTCACACTTTACTCAAGGTTAGAAAACACTAGTAATTTACCAATATAACCTCATCAACAGTTAACTGCTGATGGATTTTAACCGACGACAGTTAACTGCTGATGCACATTTAAGTTTTTTTCTGGTGTGTTTCAACCTTGTTTGAAGTGTGAACAACAATTTTCTACATCTTATTGAGTTCATCTTGTAAGATAAAGCCAATAGTCCAATATGGATTGGATTTCTTTCGGAAAAAACGGCAAATATGGATTGGGTATACACCGAATAAAAACAAAATGCAAGCAAACATTTTGTTAATAGTTTAAGAAAAAAATTGAATATATTGAAAAACAACTACTACTAGATAATTTTTGTTTTATTTTTAAAACCAATATGTGTTTAAGTACACTAGATCATTCCCTTAAAATAAATTACACTAGCTCATTAGTATTTTTTTCTTCTTCTTTTACTTCTAGCATCTAATTATGTTTGTTTGTTTGATGATAAATTGTTTGCTTCTATCTTAAGTGGTTAGAAAGTATGAGTTTAATGTTGGATGCATAAGAGAGATGATTCATACTTTAAGCTTATTTAAGAGTTTGGAGGGGTGGGAAGATAAGAGTTTTGGAGGGAGGGAAAGAAATGAAAAAATATAGAAAATTTCCACTTTATTTGAGAGAGTAATTTTCTAAAGAATGGTAAAATAAATGTTTATCATTAATATATTTTTAATTTTAAGAGTATTAAAACCACATGTAAAAGATTTAAAAAAATTATCTAATCAAAATTTTTCTCTGATATTTTTTTTTTAGTTCTTCAAATTAGGAGGATTTTGTATTATGAAGAAAAATGAACCTCCCCCTTACAAAACTCTTTATTCCTTTAACTTCCTCATTCCCCTTTGCCACAACCCTCCCCTCCCCTCACCCCTAAACATCCAAACAAACTTTAAGATTTTGGGTAGAGATGTGGCGTCTTTTTCTCCTATAGTCTTGAAACATTTGCTAGTTGTTGCTCTTGACGTTTTCCTGTACTCTTGAAAAAGTGGTACTAGAGACCTGATTCGGATTAGTGGAGGAGCAGAAGTGGAATCTAGTGTTTACATCAAACATGGGAAGTGAGAGACTCACATTTAAAGGGGAGATTGTTCGGTTCATGTAGCACCCTGACTTTTTTTGGAACATTTTATGAGTTAGTAAGAAGTATGTTGACCATATGTGTTAAGATGTAACCCATTTTAAGTCATTGGTAATTAGTCGTAGTGAGTTTGGAATTAGTATGGGTATCCTTATTCGGAGTAAATACCACTTTTATCAGCCCTCATGTGTGCGAGCGAGCCTAGTGGAAATTTTTAAAAACCTAGGTAAGTTCGCATATGCGAGCAAAAAGCTCCACATGGACAAAATTGGGAGAATCAAAATGTCAAAAAAATTTTTGAAATAGTTTGCACAAGCACAAAAGCATAGAAAATGGTGGGTTTTCAATAATCTTGCACACACAATCCTTTTTGGTTCATACATGCCGGAGTAGAGTGTGGTAAATGTTGTGTTCATGATATTTGTGTGCACGAAGGAAATGGTCCTCAATACAAAGAAAACGAGTATGCGCTTTTGTAGAGAGTTTCATCAGATTTTCTTCCACTTTCTCCATCTTTAGTTACACAAGGCACTATTTTCCTCAATCAATTATTGGGACTAGTGTTGTATAGTAGAATAAAAATAAGAACATGAATATAGTGTGTCGAGGTAGTTCACAGGAAAGACATGAGTCAATAAACACGCTTAAATACCAAGTCTTTCGTAGCTAGAACTTTCCTAGACATGCACAACAACACTGACATATTTTATTTCTAGCACACGAATATTTCTTTTATGGTGTGGAAGATCAAATAGTATTGCAACCACATAGCATACTAAAAACTTTTTCTTGCATATATAACCATTATTGAGAGCTCTGATACCGCCGTTGGAAAATGTCTGCACAATTTCCTCCCTTGAGAACTCAAAATTCGCACTAAGCGGAAACAAAAATAAAGAGAATAGAGCAGGAAAATCACACGAAGAATTTTGACGTGAAAACCCTTATCAATATGGAAGGAAAAAACCATGGGACCTAGTCCAATAAAATATTTCCACTATAGAAAAATCGGATTGCAAGCTCTCTTGATACAAGAAAATATCATATCATTCAATCTCACCTGACTGAGATGGTATACAATATCTCTCAACTTTCACCAAACTACGTAAGAGAGGTGATTGATATTCTCTTTAAAAAAAAAGAGGTGATAGATATTCAAATATAATAATAGTTTATTTTTGTACAATTTAATTGTAACATGGTATAAACTTATTTGTTTGATAGATTAATTATAGGAACATATATATTTGTAGTAATCATCAAAACAATAATACATTTGTAGTATGATTGTTTCAGTTGTATGATTCCGCATCTCTTAATTTCAGTTGAGTGATGGAGACTATCGATCGGTTGGGGCATCAAAGTGTGGTGGGACACTAGTTGATGAAACTTGACAAAGTGTGCAATCAAATTTGCATGTTGTCTCCATCTTTAGAATTGGCTTTTCTTATAATTATCATTCATCGTTTAATTAGCTTCCATGTCTCTTCCTAGTGTGTGATTTAATAAAGTATTAATATATGCATACCTACAACACATGGAGTATAACATATGCATCTATATATGCATGATACAACCAAACTTCAAAAGGACAAATTTGAAGAATGAGTAGTCATGGGACCATATAATACCGTCGGTGCAAATGCAATTAAAGGATAAAACTGAAAAGGTGAGTAAGCAACGACTGAAACCGGTCCCTCGTCTGTCGATGCCGTAGTAATAGACTAGATGAATATGACAAATGCTAATTTGTGTTCATAAGGACACATGTTAATGATTTCATTATTAAAATATATGTTTTAAAGATCGTGTATTTAACTTTTTAAAAGTCAAAATATTATGTTTTTCATTACAAAATCGTTTAATTAACATGTGTTTTTAAGACACAAGATAGCAACGCTCGATCAATCACCACCACTGATTAAAACACAAGACACTGCACGCATGCACAATTCAATCCCTATCTGCTAGCTAGCTTAGCTCTAATTAATTAGTACCACTTTCGAGGATGGAAATGTATAACTAATTTTAGGACATGCTCTTTCTATCCTTATTTATAGGACTATTACAAAAAATATTTGTCTTTAAATATAAGACTCACTACAAATTATTAGATGTATTTATCATTCTTTGTACTAGTATATCCTTTATTAATACTATCAATTTATTTTGAAATATGAAAATAACATTGAACGCATTTATAAACAAAGGGTAATTTAATAATAGTCATCGACAACTTTTGTTAATACTCATGTTTTTGTTAAGTGTTCTTATAAAAAGGGAAAGGGGAGTATTAAGTGTTTAGTTGTAATTTTTTGCAACAAAAAAAAGTGTTCAATACGTAATGATACATATACACTTATTTTTTTAAGGACAAAACTTAGGTGCATTTTTTAAATGTTTTTTGTGTGGTTCTTCATATAAAATATTTATAATTACCAATGATTTCTCAAAGTTTATTATAAGCATAAAATATGAATTTTATGTGAAGAAACACACAAAAAAACAAAAAATGCACCTTAGTTTTGTCATTTTTTAACATTTGCACGACCCTTCTTAATCATGTGTAAAAATGTGATTAATTCAATTTAGTAGATTATTAATTCAATTTACGATTATAGTTTTTGTTAATCCATTTGTGTGAATTAACCGCCATTTTTAACTTGAGTTGAACTAATTATCTACTTAACTAAATTAACCATATTTTTCGAGGTGATTATCCAGACAATGTGAACACTTAAAAAAGTGGATGTGCATGATTTTTTTTTATAAGTGTTACATTTGTAAATAAAATTGAGTAATCATTTGTAATTTTCTTGAACACATTGTTTTACAAATTATTACTTTCAATTTTGGAACTTTATAAAATCTTTGATTTTCTTTTTTAAAAGGAAACATATCTTTAATTTATTTTTGGATAAAATATGTTTTTGGTCCCATATAAATATATAAACTTTTCGTTTTTGTCAACCAAATTTTTTTATGTGTTTTTAGTTATTTATGTTTTTGACACTTAAAAAAATCATATTTAATCCATATTTTGTCAATAAAAATTATTATTTTTTTGGCAGATATTCTAATAATGTTATAAACATTGTTGGAAATTTTCATTCAAAATTATGAAGGCAACATATGAATTGACTTAAAAATAAGGATCAAAATTGACGATGAATTTTTTTTTTGAGAGACTAAAAATTGAAGAATTTTTTTAAAAAGACTAAAACCAAAATTTGATATATTTATAGGATAAAAAATATATTTAACCATTTATTTTTTAAAGCCTAATCATCAGAATTTGAAACTCACTGTGAGATCTCTAAGGGTATATGAATAAAAAATCCTTTAATATTTAAAAACTTAATGTCATGTTGTTTTAACTTTTAAGTATTCAAATAAAATAAAATAAAAATATTTTCATAAAAAAAAAAAGTTTATCCTTATATTGATTTGAATCAACATCTATACATTGATTTGAATCAACATCCGACCTCCGACGGATACAAAAATAATTAAAGCATTATCCGTGGGATTAATGATTTGAATCAACCTTTCCAAAAAGAAAAAGAAAATTGCTAACAAATTTCTTTAACACTTATTAAAGAGCCAAATATTGTAAAACTAATTTAAGTTTTTCTTTAAGGGAGTTAATTTTTTTTTTGAGAGCTTAAGAGAGTTAATTTGAAACAAAGCCTAAAGGAAAATGTGTTCCTAATTATATGTTCTTTTCAAATTTTAATATTATACTCTTTATTTTAGCAAACTATGCTTCTTCTTTTTTGTTAATAATATCATTTTGTATTAGTTGACTTGCGACTGCATAGATTATTTTTTCAAGGTAGCAAACTATCTCTTTTTGGATTTGTTGCAACATTAACTATTCCTTCTTTCTGGATAAAACGAATATTAATTATATCTTTCCAATATACACATTTGTTTAATGTTATGCACGTTTCTTTAAAAATCATGAAATGTTTGTAAAAAAAAAATGAAATAATTTATTGTGTTAGTTTTTATGAAGAAATGATATTTGTATAAAATACCCATATTGATAAACGAGATAGTTGACTATCATATTATATTAGCATTATAAAATGAATTTTTTTGATGCAGCATTATAAAATGATGATAACTAACATGAGATAAGTAAATAATATAAATGTGATATTGAATATGTAAAGAATGAATTCTTCAAAAACTTGGTAACTAACAATCCATTATAAAAAGATAGAGGAGGTCCCAGAAGAAAGGGAAGTCAAGTAAAAGGAACCATCCTATGGCCTGTAATTCCCCACACCGACTCATTTAGGAGTTATCTTCGATTCTTCTCTTCCTAGTCTAAACTAGTTTAAATTGTCGTGTGCGTATCACACAACAATAAATAAGGCAATTATAGTTTAGAAGTCCTAACTCAACTAATAAATGCCGAAATTGTAAGGCTGGACGTTGTGACCTGGATTCGAATCCGGAACCTCACAGTTGTTTGTGAGTTTAATTTCAATTGATTACCACTTCATGTAAGACAAAATAAATAAATAAATAAACCAATAATAATTAGTCCTTTTGCAAAAGAAAAATCCAATAATAGTTAGCCATGTTGTATAGCAAAATAAATAATTAGGGAGGCCAATACCACTAGAAACAAAGGGTGGTCCATATCTTTTCTGGTCTGCAGTCTATACAAAGTCTTGAATGCATGGATAATTGGGAAATTTCATAGTAAGAACAAAAAGTAGGTCTTGCTTGTTTTTTAAGAAAAAGCTCCGAGATTTGTATGTGGTGAAGACTTTGAATCTAGAAGTGTGATGTTCTTTATGTCTCACGTACCCGACTTTCCGTTTTTTTTATTGCGTTAATATTTGAAAATTCTGAACGTTGTTTTTTCATGAAATTTTGATTTTGATTAAAACTAAAAATATAAATGTTTGTTGCATTTTAGTGACATCAACAACAATCTTTATTGCAGAAAAAGTTGTTTAAAAGTATAATTGCAATAATTAAAAAGTAAGTATAAATATACTCATCTAGTTTGTTACATTTTTAAATGATAAAGGAAAAAATCCAGACACACACGCGCGCGCGCGCACACAGAGATATTCATATCGTGTTTGTTACAATTTTTTTAATATTTAAATTTATCTTTATCTATTATTTTTTTGAGGGAAAAAGACGAAAAATTTATCCTTATCTATTTGTTACATGTGTTATTCGTATTGAAAATTAAGGGCATTTTTGAAGAAAAACAAGTCAGTCCAAGAGAGCTGAAAGAGGTTGTTTTCTTTATATATAGTTTTGGTGACATGATTGTTTTGATTCTCCGATGTTTCCGGGTCTGTTGAGATCTGCAGGTTTCAAGTCGTCTTGTTCGTCTACACACTGGTATTTGGTGCTCGAAAGAGCTTTTATGCTTGCTGCTTAGTTCAGGGAGCTGTTGGCACTTGGATTTTGTTACCGTGTTGACGGTCGATCCCCTTTTTAAACCCTAGCTGTTATTGACATAGGTTTACTTCTCATATTTTTTGTAACCTGGTTTCGCGCCCATACGCAGGTTCGCTGGGTTGCGCCCGTGATTAGTAGATTTTTGTTATGACTGATTAAGGTTGATCCACTAGGTCTGTTTTATATCGATGTATCCCTTTTTAGGTTGTACCTGGGTCAGGTTTTATGTCCCCCCAGTCTTTGTATCTCTCTTTTTATTTATTATATTTTCCTTTTGACTAAAAAAAAGTATAAATGTTCGAATTTTTAGATGTCAACAATTTGTATGTTGGATCAGTTCATATGATTTTGTTATGACTTTAGTTGGACTCCGCTTGTGGATGATGGAATTGGTCTTTTAGATTAGCCAGTCGTTAATCCGGATTTCAAGTTAAAAAAAGTGATTCACAGTAGTTACCATTTTTGACACTCCGTGTGAAAGAAACATTTTACACACCTAAGCGATTACATAGTTATCCTCAAAAGTCTCGATTAGGGATGAAAATAGACTTGATCAGACCAGATATTGCAAGGCCTAAGTCTGGTCTGTCAAAAAATTAAGGCCTAAACTTGATTTGTGGCCTATCATATGCTTATTTTTTAGGCTTTAGTCTGACCATTCAAAAGCCATATGTGGACTATTAGCTTGTTTAAATAGTCTAATGAAGTAATAGACCGATGAGATTAAACTCCTTTTTTATATTTAACATGACATTTTAGAGAATTTAACTATTTATGATATCATATTTCAATTTTAGATTATAATAATACATTTAAATATAAAAAAAAAATGTAAGGTAGACTTATAAACTTTTATAATTAAGCATATTTACTTAAGTAAACTAACCTTACAGGTTTAAAATGCTTTTTATGGCATACAACCTAACACTTTTATCTAAATAGGCTTCAAAAAAGCATTAACAAAAATATTTAGTCCAACCTGACTTTGGGTAGGATAGGTTGTAGGGCTTATAGACCGATCTGGCCTATTCCTACCCCTAGTCTCGAATGAGACTGATCTCCATCTCAATTCTTAGGTCATATCTTGAAACTATGGTCATTTCTAAAAACATGAATGTAAGAATTGAATCATAGTCTTCACTTTAATCAAATGAGTTACCCATGCATTCTCATGTCATACTAGGGCTAGCCCAAGCTAGTTCTTTAGACCTTAAAATTTTGGGAAAAAACACTTCAAAAAAGTTAAATTTGGCCATAAATATATAATATGCATGCTTAGTTACATGTGTTTCTTAAAAAAAAATAGTTACACGTGTTTTTCCTAAAAAAAATTGGTTACATTCTCTGAGTTGTTAAAGATGAAGGCCACATTAAACTCCTTCTTCTTATATTTTCATAAAGCCATATGTAATTTTTATTTAGTTTACAAGGTCTCTAAAATAGAAGTTGTTTTAGGCTTCAAAACATGTTGGCATCCGCTAAAAATGGTTTAACAGTTTATTCATTCAATTTTGTTTTCAAATATAATGCATATAATTGTTGATGGAAGCTAAATTTGGCTCAGTGATGTTTTGAAAATACTCTCTTCGTTTCAATTTATATGACTTTGTTGACTATTGCACATATGTGAATGTGTATTTTTAATCCTTAATATCTTCAATTATGTATTAGTAAAAAATTTTAAAAATTGATGTTTAAAAATATTCGTCGAGAGAAATCCAACATCTTATATGTTACCATTTATCTTTATATAATTGTAAAAAAATATGATCAAAGTATGTTATATGAATGATGCACATAATCAAACTAGGTCATTTATTTTTGGACAAAGAGAGTAGTGTTTATTTTCAATACATACAAAATGCAAGTATAAACTATCACAACAAGTAACAAAGAGTAAGTAGAGCATCGATACCATGAGGATTGGAGTTGATAAATTCTAAGTATTTTTAAATATGAAGTTTAGTTATTTAAGATTCAAAATGACAAATAACAAAGATAAGATTTTAAGATTCTACGGTACTAAAATAAAACTTATGAATAAGATATAAAAACTTATTTATTTGCATAAATTATTTTGCATAAACTTAAAAATAAGTCAATTGAATATTCACAAATCACATCATTGTTGTCCCCGTTAACTTAACTCAATTGATAAATACAATGCATAATATATGCAAGGTTTGAGTTCGATTCCTCGAAAGCAAAAAAAAATAAAAATACACGCACCACTGTCAATAAAAGTGAGGCCGAAGCTTTCATGACAAAATCTGGTTGGTAATGGTTTTGAACTAAATTGTATGCCAAAACTATGTGGCCATGAATGATGTAAAAGCCATAGAAATATAGGTGATAAATTATTTTGATCAATTAATTTAAGCCAGTACAAGAGGTTACCCATAATAGATAACATTCTCTATACCATCCTGTTGTTTAAAGTTTTTTGAACCTTCGTATTAAATAGAACAATTACAAACATATGTATACTATTATTAAACTAACTAACATATTAGCAGGTAAGGATTCCCCTCATAACCGCCAAGAACTACCTTTTTTAAGGCACCCTTCTCTACTTACAAGTACATAAATACTTTATTTGGTTCACAATTAATATGATCAATAATTGATAGTTAATTTATTATTTATCAATAGTACTTTAATAC
>Ga0315913_1004489_pt1 | contig 16895 bp, 7 predicted proteins | sample MpolsnodulesMG_FD_207736 | JGI IMG/M metagenome (GOLD analysis project Ga0315913, IMG submission 207736) | Medicago polymorpha root nodule microbial communities from Los Angeles, California, United States - small nodules | ecosystem: Host-associated > Plants > Roots > Nodule | place: USA... | reverse complement strand
TTGTGGTGATAGCTTATTGCTTAGCTAAAACCGTCTTAGTTATGCTTGTTATGAGATCATTTTTTTTATATTTGTACATGTTAACGAGCTACCCCTATGACTAATTGTTCGGGAGAATCTAAATTCAAATGAGAACAATTATTGATCAAGTTTTACTTATTTCTCTACCGAACTCTAAATTATTATGGTCCCTTTCCTCTCGAAACAAAAGGGTTGATACCAAAAAAAAATTAAATTTAGTTGTTTACAAAAAGACTAACCAGTTTGATAGACTTGGACTTGAGACCAAAAAGAAAAGATAATTATAATTAGTGGTAGCATTAGATATAGTCTTTTATATAGATGATGATGATCTATGGTGAACAAAAAGTAGGAATAATTCTCAAGCATGACAGAGGAAAGGCCGAAAGGGTTTCACTTTTTTGTACTTGAAATATATGCCACATGCAGATACAGTAACACAGATGCATGTGCTTAGTGAAGATATTCGAGCTTGCCAAATTAAAATAATGCTTATATACATGTTCTTCTATTGTATATGATCATAGCACAATTATCCCACATCACGTTTCTTTGTAGCCGTCGTTATCATAGTCATCATCATTATCAATATCATTAGTTAAGAACTATGGAGCTTAATTTTAAATTAATTGATATTAATAAGGCAGAGAGGTTCTTTTATGAAATAAAAGTTTATGCAAAATTCGGATCCCTCAGCAATTTCATGTATTCACGCAATTAACACATCAGTTGTTGTATCATTGAGATCGATTAGTCTAAATTTCAAGTACAATATTTCCGTTTTGAATTTGGATTGCATGCGATCAACAATTTCACGCATTCACACGGTCAACACATCAGTCTTCGTATCATCAAGTTTGGATGGTTTGGATTTAAAATTTGATATTTGATATTTTAAATTAAAACAAAATATGCATGGAAATTTGTATCCTCCACTCTCACAATCACAAATGTACGGACTGCGTGAATGCACATAAGATCGTTGACTGCGTGTGATTTGAATTATTGGGTTTCAGGATGACCATGATCAAGATCCATGACCTAGCTTACATAATTTTTTTACATATTACCACCAACGAAATTATCATATCAGAAACGGGATTGAAATCCAATTTCTTCGCATTAGCACAAAAGTGTTATACTAGTATATGTGTGTGTTGCTTAAGACAAACAGTTCTGCCAAAAAAGAAGAATAACACGTGCTAAGCATAATCAGTTAAGTGAGATTTTCAAGAGCACGCTTTGGGTTGAATCAAGGAGACAGGACCACTGACACTAGTCTTAAGAGAATGTCTTTTGCATTGTTTAGCTAACCAATATTACAAATTATCACTAATTAAAAAATACACCAAGTACATAGATTGCATTAATCTATTTTAAAACAAACTTAAAGTGACAGTCCCTTTCTAGCCCTTGATCTTAATCATGGCTGTTATAATTGCTACACCTTTCTGTAAGTGTAAGCCAAAAGGCTGTGTATCTCACTTCCTTTACTTTGATTACTTTCAATGTAATAACCATCTTTATACTTCATTGCATCAAAAGCATATTAGTGTAAGCAAAAGCACCCTATGATCTCATGCATGCATAATGCACAATTATTTAATTACGATAGTAACTGAAAATTAACATTCTAATATTGATGAGTTTCAAACAAATATCATTCAAGAAAAAAATTACATGATCATAGACAATGAACAAATTGAAACCTTAACTAGAACATTAGGATATGTTAATCACTATCTTTGGATGAAAATGTCAGAGGTTATTGGGTTCTTTGACCCTTTTTACATCTTTCTTTCCATATACGAGATAAAGTTGAAATAACGACGGAATTTAGAGACGAAAAAAATAAAATTGGTCACAATATGTGGCGTCTGTAACACTTAGTGATGAAAATAGAGACGAATTTCATATTCTTCTGTCTCTGAATTTCCGTCGCAATTTCAACTTTTTTTAGTATTTCTGATGATAATGATTTCAATCATGGGAATATTGGATGTTGACATTAGGGTTTTGCATGGGAATTGATGGGTTGAAGGAGAAGGCTATGTTTGTAGGAGGACCATTATTCATTGTATCAATCTTGTTTCCTAGATTCTCCAGTTCTTTAACTTGTGCTCTAAGAAACTTGAGGTAATTAGCAGCTTCATCAAGCATTGATGCAGTGTCCATCTTGGTTCCACCAGGAACAATCTTCTGCAAGACTCTAATCCTCTCACTTATTCTTTCCCTTCTTTGCCTAGCCGCCACAGTTTGTGGATCATTTGATATCTTAACATTCTTCCTTTTAGGCTTTTCCATCACTTCCAAACCCAAATTCGTTACCGGCCTAAATGCTGCAGCTCTATATATCATTTCCTTCATTTGTGCTATTGCCTCTGGATCAGGCTCTTCAAAGGATGAATTTGACAATGAAACTGATGAATTTGGTTGCTGGAAATTGATATTTGATGAACCAGGACACTTATTATCCCATCTTGGTTTCTTTGACTTTGGTGGTTTCTCTGAGATAAGCTTGAAACCAAATTCAGTAGAAGAAGAAGAATTCTGAGTAGTAATGCTGAAGCAAGGATCATATTGATCAATATTAGTCCTTTTTGTGGTATGAACCTTGGAATTATCAATGATTTTACCTTGATCTGAGGAAGCTGGAGATACTGTTTCTTGATCTAGCTCCTTGAATCCATACTGCATTTCTTTGTTTCTAGCATTAGTACTCTCAGATTCACCAGAGGAAACTGCACTAAAGTTCCATAAGTTTCTGTTTTTGCAGTCAGAAAAAATCATGGAAATTCCATCATCTTGAACAGAATTAGTGTCAGTGTTACTGTTAGTAGTGGCTGAAAGCAAACAATCAAGTGATGATTCAAGTGAGCATGTAGTAGTACTTTTGCTGATTGGTTGGTGGGCCATGTTGAAATCAGGCAGTGGCACATAATTGTTAGGTGGATCGATATTGACCGAAAGTGAAGGGTATGATTGGAATATTAAAGTTTCTTCCCAACTGTTTCCAGCTCCTGATTGAACCTTCTGCATTTCTTGCATTTGATAGTTAAAAACACTTGAACTTGGGTTGGACATCGAATAGTCTTTTGCAAAGTCTTGTGGTTGAGTGTTCCACAAGATTGGTATGTTGGTAACAAGTTGTGAGTCATCATCCCAACTAAGACAATCCATATGTATAATGACTACTTGATAACAATCTCTAATGAAGTGAAACCAAGCTTAGAGAGACCTAATTGAAAGTTTTAATCCAAAATGATCCTTCTTTGCCTATCATGTTAAAGACAATATATCAGATCAAATCAATATACATTTTGAATCACTAACACAGACATCGAACATGACACTGACACGTCAACACCAATAATAATTTGAGAAAATTGAATTATTGAGTGTAAACGGTACATGTGTTGGTGTCATGTCCGGCCTTCATTCTGAAGTGTTATACATGCAATTAATGTATTATGTTTAGGTACAAAGTGTATGTAGATTCCAACCTCAAGTCCGCTACACTGATTTCATCTAAGGATAAAACTGCGAGGGCTTACACAAAGTCCAAAGCGGACAAACCTCAAAAAAGTAGTGCAACGGACTTGAAGTCGGAACTTGCACAAATTTAGTTTTGAAGGACTTACCAGTTCTAGATCCAGCTGCTTCCAAAACCTTAACACATAAATCCTTGTTTGACTGTTTTCTACAATTCAGTAGGATGAAAATTGTGATAAATCAGAAAGAGAAAGAAAAAAATGTCAGATTGTGAAACTGAATTCTATGTACTGTTTTATTGGAAACAACTGTAAAGTTAGAACTTTTTTAAGTTGTGTGGTTTATAACTTTGAAAAATAATTGAAGAGGAAATAGAAAGTGAGAGAATAAAGTTTGTATGTACCTTAATATGCCATGGAAGACTAGTACTGATGATGTAGTGTGTGTTTGTTGAAGAGAAACTTATATAGATAGAAAGAATAAAAAGTACAAACTTTTGTAATAAAACAAATATTGGTACTTGAACAATTATGTGAGGAAATTGTATAATATATATAGGCATTTCATCATTTATTATGCAAGAAAAAAAGGTAGGAGGAGAGGGTATTTAATATTTTAGTATATGGTTCAACAGTTTTAAGCATTACAATATGGTTTTTATGGAAAAGATAAGGCTTTTGGGTCATGAGAACAATTTTGAATCTAAATTCTCAACTGAATTCATTGAATATTTTATTATCTTTTTTCTACTTTTTTTTTTGGTATTCTTTTTAAGTGGAAAGTTCTGACTTCTTTTTGGTTATGTATATTCCATGCGCACTGTAAAGTTGCAGTGAAAACTGCAGTGAAAGTATGAGCATCTTTTAATCAACAGCATCATTACTCTCTTTACAAAGATTTTTTTGTTAATCATAGTTTTAATCATAGCCTAGTGATGGTTTCACTTTCTAATGAAATACTTGTTTAAGTCTTTTATGGTAAATTCTTGGAGGAATCTACTGATTAATTATATATGAAGTATAGTATTATTGATGTAGGACTAAACTTTTTACATCTTAAACTGCTCCAAATTCAAAGCTTAATGGAGTGGAATGGATGATGACTCAAGTTTGTGAATATTTTTTTAGTATTTATAAGAGTGTCTCTGCATCTTTGCTCTGCTTTTTATAAATGCTTTATCAGTTGTATTAAGGTTAGGGAACCACAATTTTATCTTCTGTTATCCTCCCTCTGTGGACTGTGTCAACTACTCCTTTATTCTAATGTTAAATGACACAATTGATTGTTTAACACATGTCAATGCACAATTTTAGCGTTTATTGTCTCTAGCTATCTAGTAGCCAAAATTATAAAAAAAAAAAAAAATTAATATTTTAAAAACATTCATCGAGATAAGTTCAACATCTTATATGTGATCATTTGTCTTTATATATTAGTAAAAAAATATTGTCAAAGTATGACATCTAAATAGTGTACATGTCAAACGAGATCACTTAATACGGGATCGAAAGAGTATAGGTCATATTTGATTATATCACACATATTAAAGAGAAACTATAAATAGTCTCCGTGAACATAGTTTAGTTGATAAGGACATTGCAATATACATGGACTGAGGTTCGAACTCGTGATTCCCCACTTATTCACCTTAATGTGTGAAATTTTGATCACTAAACTACTTGACAAAAAAAAACTATAAATATATAAATAAATAAACTTATAAAAAATTTAGCAAATTAAAATTATCAAGTGTTTTGAATTTACCATTACTAAAAATATAAAAAGGAAAATATTGATTTAAAAGTGCCATTCATTGAGGTAGTTTCTTTTTGCAAATGTGATGCTAAATGAGTACTACCTTACTTATTTTTGTGTCTTTTGAAGTCAAATTACACATAACAAGACAATAATATAATGTCCTTATTTATGTTAAAGAAATATAATTTAACTTTTTATATAAATATCAATTTTTTTCAATTGGATGAGAAGAAGTAGCATTTGAGATTTTTTTTTAAAAAACTAAAATGAAATTATATATAATCAAACGATTTTACTTTTCCAGTCGAAGAAGTGCTAGAGAGGAGTAAAGAGAAAAGTAAGGTTACATTAGAATATGAGTGGCATACATATTTTAGGATAAGTAGTGTTCCAGAATTGAGTTGGGTGGTACACATACTTTATCCTTTCATGATAAGTCTTCAATTTCATCTAATGCACATGATTGAAATGGTCAGAATCACAAATATGTTTTCACTAATAAATACTTCATGCAAGATTACATGTATGTACATGAGAAAGAAAAATTACGATAAATATATGGGAGAAATTTTGTCATGTGTCAATTGTTATTGGGGGAGACTTCTTCAAACAGATTGATGAATATGATTATTTCTTGTGGGTATTAACAACATAAATGGAGAATTTGGACCATCAAACTTGTAAGATTTGTGCATAAAGAAAGCAAGTTGCCTATAATATATTTTCTCTTATCACATACTCTGAATCCGTTTGTGGCATATAAACAATAAAAATTTGACCATGTTTTTTTTTATGATAAAAATTTGACCATGTTCTAGACTTCATTCAACTTGGAAATTTTGTTGAGGAGTAGTATTGAATTGAATTCTACCAAGCTCTTTTAACACCCATAACATAACATTATTAACTAGAAGCCCGCACTCAAATGTATATGTCACCCAATATATTCTCATCCCCTCTAAATAATGTTTTGGTCAAATTTGTTGGCTTTTCTTTTCTTCCTTTTAACATCAAGTACATGTACAATCCTTTATGGAATAAAGTTATCTGAATGACAACACCGTATCCAAATGTATGAAGTAGGTACCTTTAATAACTTCTTTAGAAAAATGTTTAGATTTGAATATTTTACGGACATCATTTTCTCCATACACACAATGTACCACCTTCATGTGAAAGTGTGTGAGAGACGAAAAAATGTAAATTTTTTTATGTGTGGAGACCACGTAGAAACATGTCACAATTGTGTGTAAGTGTACAAATGATACATACTACCTAAGGTGGTCTATGTATCACTTCCCTTTTATATTTGTGTGCATATGACATTCAAAAATAGAAGTAATAGTTGTAAACATATGCCTTATCAATCGAAAAAAAACAATTTCATGTTCAATTGAAATAACGATTTGTTTGTGTCTAATTGGCAAAAAACAATTTGTTTGTGTCTAACACAATTGTGTCGCATAAAAGTTTACTTCGTTTAAAAATAAAAAATTAAATTTATAGTGGACCAAAAAATAGACGTATAAGAGCCCCACGAGCGACGACCTTCAATTATAACAAGGCACACGTGAACTTAACGTTCTTATGTAGACATGGCAACTTCTCATTGGTTGAACTATTGATGAGATAGGTGTATGCCCTGCCCTATATATCGAATCAAAAAAGTAAAAACCATTGGATGTGTATTCTTAACTGGGTCCGGGTCCATCTCATCCATCCATCCTTTCTCATTTTTTCACATTTTCGATCTACTCAACTTTATTTGATGTGGATGTTTTGTTCTATTTCTTTTTTTTTCAAGTGGTTTAATGACAAAAAAACATCTTTTTAAGATAAATAAGTTGTCAATTATGATTTGAATTTCGACCTCAGCATGCTACAATGAATGTTTCTTACAACTATGATCACATGAACATTCTATTTATGACATTCTATTTACTTTTTATCTCATAGTAATTTTCATCGACAAATTTTAAATAATTGGATAAAATTTAGATAAGTTGGTTAGTTATAGTTTGGGATCATTATTTTAGATTTAGTCACCAAAAAAAAAAAAGGAACATGATATTTAGACAAAGTTCTTATGTTCATTATGTTTTTGAAGTTCTTATGTCTAATGGCACAAGTTTTGTTTCTTTTCTTCGTAACAAATGTCAATCTTCATTCTACAATATTGACTTTGATCATTTTTTGCGAGAGTTGTGACTTGTGAATGTAAACAAGGTTTGTTACATGAAATGCTACAACCTTTGCAGACAAGACAAAAGACGGTAAGAAAAGGATAAAGACAGCAAAGACGAGAAAAACAATGAATGCATTACTCACGTAGCTTATGTAATGGACCATTAGGTAAATAGACTTTGTTCCAGTCTATAGTATTCATGCAAACCCATAACATCTCTAAAGTACTCTTAATTATTCTCAAACCCTTCATTCAAAGAGTTCTCACAGTAATGTGAAATAAACATTGAGCCCCATTTGCCAGCTTTTTCCATATATGAAACCAATATGTCGACCAAATATCAGATAAGAAAAGAAAATATCCATCCATACATGACTTGTCGTGGTCATGAAAAAAGTTTTCCTCTAGATAATTCGATCTCTTTTTCATGGTAGTGACCAGCAAGTATTTTTCTCACTATGCATGCATGCATGTACATGTACATTATTTGTCACATTCATTCAACAACCAAATATATAAGACCCTACTATGGGGTTGATTATGATGCTGACTTCCACGTGCAAACAAACCAGACCCTCCCGATCATCTATGTCATTTTCTTTTGTTTCCTCCTGCTTCTATAGTTGAAAATTTTATTGATGTTTGTTCATTACATTACAATGTACTAATGTACGTACCAACCATGTCATTTCCTTCAATGTCGGTGTTGAATGATCATTTTATTTCCCAATCTCATTCATAGCTTCAACAATCAACATCAACCAGCTAGATCCAAACTGGGATGAATGGTCATATAAATACAAATAAAGATATTGATTGTGAATGTCAAGAGCTGAGTTTGAAAATTAACTATTATATGTACAATTATTTAAACAGAAAAAAGAAAAGGGCATCCCACCTTTGGTGTTGATGCCGTCCAGATATAAAGTTTCAGAGACATTTTGGAGAAATTTTTAAAATGGGGTAGATACAATAAGTGGGGGTGCCAATAGTCTGGCCCAAATATAGATGCAGCTTTTAGCATACATGTCTTGTTTAGTATACAAGTTATGGGATATTATTATGTCAGTAAGATTCATGTCTGCTTCCGGTTTGAGCTAGTACCCCTTTGATCTCATTCTCAGTGAAAATTGGCTCTGAATAACACATCAATACAACAATCAAAATGGATTGAAAGCTTACCCCAGTCAATATTGTTTATTTTCTAACCCCTGCATGACAGCAGCACTTAATCTTGAAAACATTTAAAAAAAGAGGCACAAAGAACAGAATTTGATATTTCATACTGAATATATTCACAATGAATAATGTTCACTCATATGGCCAAACATCTGAAGTTTCATGCACTTGCACCTCAACCTTCTTCAATTAAGCAAGAATCTGACAAGTGTAGGATATGATCTACTTCATGATGGACAAGTCACATGAAGTGAATAGTAATCCGCATTTGGAAGTTAAGAACTAATCCAAACCCTAGGGAGCTCTGCATAAATAGATTATAGTAGAAACTTTAGAAAATTGGCAACAATGGAGTCATCCATGCATGCTTTGCCAATGCTACTACCATTCAAAATGATTTTGTACACTGATGCAATAGTTTTGGGTGGGCAAAAAATTAGTCAAACCTTGCAGCGTGAAAGCATGTGCTTTCCCATTTATCAACTTGAAGACCCAATTTTGACCTATATCTAGTACCAAGCTTGTTATCTCCTGAAAGACATGGCAGAAACAGAGAAATAAAGAAAAGAAAAGAAAAGTGGGTAAATAAGCAGACAAACAATACAACTGTGGAGAAACATCTATCAGTAGTAGTAATAGACACTAATGTATCATATTGATTGAACATTATGTAATTTTTAAAAGGTGGCCTGTTGTCATTATCATTTAATTAATATATTAGCTGCATGAAGCCCTTTATCAAAGTCTAAAGAACTGTATAATCATGGTGGATGCTGAATAGAAACACAGGGCAAGAGGGTATATAATTTTTATTGAAATTTCTTATAGGCATGAAATGCAAGTCATAGTTAACCCTGTTGAAAAGAATAATCCAGAGTGCAGTTATCCATTGATTATTGCACTTCACATTCATTTTCATCAACAACAAAAAAACTGTAAATACAGATTAGACAAGAATTCAAGTAGAAATGCTATGATAATTGATTGTTCTTTTCCCAAATATAATCTAAACCTGAAAGTCACCCAAAATTCATCAGACATCAAGGTCCAAACTGCAAAGTAGTCCCAGATGTAGCAAAAGAAATGAGATGGTGCCCAACCTTGAAATGTAAAGGTTTAAATGATCACAGATCAACAAAGCTCCAGAAGGCAAACACACTCAATATGAGGGGTATGTGGGAACATGTCAACTGGCTGTAGGCTTATTAGCTTGTAACATCCTTCTATATTCAGCTCTGCCTGCACGAAACCTTCAACAACTCAAATAGTTGAATCTCAAAAACATAAAGCTAAAACACACTAAAATGACACATACCACACCATGACAGAGATAATCAAGGTCACGTGCACATGTAGCAGGATTGCATGACACATACACTATGCGAGGTGCCCTAAGATTTAACAGGAACTTGATCAACTTCATGTGCATTCCTGGGCGGTTGGGATCTGTATTGGTCGCACCAAATGACAACAAACATGTTTAACTGTGATCTTCAGTAAGTGTGAAGAATATATATGATCAGCATGTTGATAATTGAAGTAGAGTAAATATGGTTATCATTACATGGAAATTATCTGTTGATGACTTGAAGCAATTACTTATTAAAACTCGCATAAACCAGAAAATCTTCCTCCATTAAAGAAATAAATGACGAAGCAAGTACCGCTCAAACGTATACAAATGCAGAATAGATATTTGCTGAATATATATTTGCTTGCTTCAATGAACATTCAAATAAATGGGTTGAGTGGGGGTAGGGGTGGGGGGAGATAAGTGAACAACAGTGACAATTTCAACAATTAGGATAGATCCATATATGCTTCTGAACAAAACTACAGTAAAATCAAATAAATTTCACAAGTCAAACTAATTGAAAAAAATAATATAGCAATAAAATAAGTAGGAACATGGAAATGTAGAGCAACGGACCTGAAATAACAATGTCAGGTTTAGGAAAACTCTTTCCGAAATTCGCATCAATTTTATTGAGATCCCCCTCGACAAATGTTGCATTTTGTATGCCATTTATCTTGGCATTAAGTCGGGCATCTGCGATGGCTTGAGGAACTACTTCATAGCCATAAACATGCTTTACACTGTCCAAAATTGGAGGAGAAGACATTACTTTAATTGTTTGACATTTTGTCCTAATATACTAAAACCAAATGAAGATAAAAGCATACCTTTTGGCAAGTGTCAGACCTATGGTGCCTGTTCCACAAAACAGGTCAAGGACAACTTCTGAGCCATCTCCTCTGATGCCAGCACATTCTTCGATGAGTTTATACAAAACTTCTGCCTAATAGGGAAAATCTTGCTTACATTTCTTTTCTGATGGTCATTATTCAATTTAAGAAATAAAATATGGGACAGGATCTAAAGAGAGAGCCAAAAAAAATTGGCATATTGTAAACCTGATGAGTATTTGTTTGAAAGAAAGAGTTTGCTGATATTTGGAATGTAAGCCCTCTTAAGGTCTCTGTAATGCTAGATTTCCCATGCAAAGTGTATTCCTCCTCCCCAACAGATGTGTTACCAACAGAAGTATTTACATTATTCATGATGCTTACCTATCATTCATGCAGAGAAGGAATTTACTGGTATTAAGTACAATAATTACATAAAGTTTGGAAACAAGTTAAAAAGGTCAAATATCCACGCACACAAAAAGAGACAGTTGGGGTTAAATATTGAATAAAGTGACAACGTATGAGGGAAATACACTTTAAAAATGAAAATTTTACTCAATAAAATTCCATCAAATTTTTAAAATATGTTATCATAGAAATCCTGAAGTTCACCCATCCATAAAACTAAAATGTTAATAGTTACATTGATGAGATCTCTTACATAATAAGGTTTAGTAATCATAGTTCAGTGCCAAGCGTCTTCTAGACAAACTAAACAATATTTCGCTCAGCATCAGTTACCTCAGTTCCATCCCCTCCCTATTTAGAAGTGGGATGTTACAGAATCCATCCCCTTGGTATACCTTAAAATTTGAAATCTGCGGGTCAATCAAACTAACAGATTCGGGATGTTACAGGATCCATTCCCAGGATATACTTTGAAATCTACGGGTCAATCAAATAGACAGATATTGTTAAGGACCAACTATCCTAAAAGCTTAAGATGTTAAGAGGAAGCACCACATAGCTTCATGTCATTTAGACATCCCTATGGGCTATAGCCTTTTTGACTTGGAGCATGGAGAACGCACAAGCCCATTTAACCTTGTATAGAAATTAAATTTGATCATAAAGAATAGGTGTAAAAGGCTCAAAACTCCTGACACTTGATCAATGAAACTCCACTACTGTGTTAAGATCAACTCTTATATATGCTTAAGTTGATGAATGCAAGGAAGCACTTAAATGTTTAATACCTTCAACAGAAACAGAACTTAGTTCAAAGCATAACAGGTTTAAGGGGTTTCGAAAAGGAAGAAGCAAATGTGGAGAAGCTAAAGCAGGATGTATAATCATAGTGAAAATTTGAAAAACTTAAGTACCAACCACTTCGGGAAATGCAGAAACTTTATCTACTAGGACCTTCAGCAAATCGGGCTTGTAGGAAGAGGTCACAAAGTTGACCATTACTTCAGGCAGACCAGTCATTACATCCCTAGACCAAAAATTAAATATTAATACTGATAGAAAACAAGGTACCTTCAAATGAAATATTGTTATGTCACGCCTTTGAATTTAATGCTTTTTCAGGTATTATTACTCACATTACATATTTTATGAAGTTTCGTTGGAACTTGGAATTGAACATTGTGGAAATTGTATTTATCTTATGATTCAATGACTTTACTGTTTATATAGTTATATTTCTAAATGACATATCATCCCACACCTTTGCCAAAGTTAAAATAAACTCCATACCAATTTAAAATCAATGTTTGAGCCCTATCCGGTGTACGGAACACCACATTGCATAGTGATATGGTTTGAATAGTGATAGTAAGTGGTGGGCATCCATCACCATATAAGCCAGCTTTGTGCGGTTGAGTTAGGCATTAGGCTCAACACAAATTCTAATTCTAAGATAAAGAGTCTATCATATATATGTTGGGTCACCCGTAATTGAGTCACCTTGGTCACACTCAAGCTGGCTATTCCTGCCTGGGCGTCTGAGGTGTGTGTTGAGTGTCGCACATTGGATATTGATATAGTCTAAATACTGCTTATAAGTGATCGGCATTTCCCACCTTATAAGGTGGTTTGGTAAGTTTATTTAGGCTTGACCCAAATTCTATGGTCCAGGAATATAGATGCAAGAACTATAATGTCCATGTGTACCCAAAACAAGTAAGACAAGGAACAAAAAATATAACTTAAATACCTTCCACTTCTCAGCATCAAATGCTTAAGAAATCCTTTGTGTGAATGAACATTGTAGGGTGAGAAACCAAGTTGTGGATCCCTCCAACATTCTTGTATAGCTGCAAGAACCTGTTCAGATGTTCAAGACAAAACATAAGGAGAATGCAATAAACCTCCCAGTTGTGAATATGAAATCAAACAAGTGTAGGTTACTGTCACAGAAACATGCAACAGCTGAATCACAGAAAAACAACAACATTGCATACCTTATTAGCAGGATCAGTTTGTAGTAAGCACTTTTCAACATTTATAATTTTATCAAAAAAACCAGGAACATGCAGTCCAAGTGCATAATTTTCACTCCCAGCATCAACATTTCTTTCGTGCAGCGACTCTTTAGGCAACCATTTATAAGGACCAAATGAGAATTCCATCTAAACAAGAAAGAAAACAAAGCACAACACAACTTAATCATTAACCAAAAAATGCATCTGCATCAGATATACAGCATTTGAAAATGACAAAAACAAACTAACTAACCTTGTTTCTATAATGAAACTGGATATCACAAGGAACAATAGGTTTCATAATACCATGCAATTCCAATTCTTTCTGAGAAAACCTTCCAACATGTATGACTAAGTCACGGACCTGTTTGTATAAACAGCCTAATTAAGCATGTATCATATACATGTTTACGTATAATTTATTTCTAACAAAAAAGATAAAATAAAGTCAAATTGTTTCAATATAAACTATAAAGTGTTATCATAAACTATCACAGAGAACTTTTAGAAATAGGCTCTAGTTGGATAAACAACTTAATTTGTATAAGCTATTCTATTTCTATAACAAAAAATAAAATAAAGTGTTTTCATAAGCTATCTTGGACAATTTAAGGAACTGATGAACACATCATAAAGTGTTTTCTTAAGTTCTTCCAAACAGTCGCACATGTGCTTATGCTAGTAGATAAGCTCAAATAAGCAATTTTATAAACTCTCTTATAACAACCTCACAAGTCAAATAAACCCATCCAAACGGTCTCATAAGCTAAAAACAACAGCGTATATGGTCTATTTGAATTGGCTTATTTGAGTTTATTGACTAGCATAATTGCTTGGGAGAACTTACGTGTACAGCTTACGACATGTTTATAAGCTGTTTTCGGCTTATTTTCATAAGCTCTCCAAGATAGCTTATAAAAACAACTTATAGCTAATACGAAAACAATTGACTTTATTTAAACCTTTGTAATATAAATAGCTTATACACAATAACCGTTTATGCAATAAGTTGTATATCTAAACAGGGCCATAGACATGTCATAAGCTCAAATAAACGAATGAAAACACGTCATAATTCATTCATTCATTCACTCACCTGTTCCTCTTTAGCTTTAATCTGAGCCTGATAAGCCAAATTCTGCGTCTTACAACCACCACAATGCGGAACATAAACACAAGGCGCATCAACAACATGAAAAGGAGGAGTTAAAGTCTCAACCTTAGTCGCTTCAGCATAATTCCCCTTCTTCCGAGTAATCCTCCCAATGAAACGTTCACCGGGAAGAGCACGGTCGCACATGACTACAAAACCGGTATCAGTGACTTTGCATAAACCTTTGCCTTTGAAAGCGAGGGATTCGCAAAGGAGTTCGAGGGTTTGGCCGCGTTTAGGGAAATAGGAATTGGAGGTGTTAGGGTTTGGGGTTTTGGGAATTGAAGTTGTGGTGGTTGGTTCTTGTTGTGGTTCTGGGAGGGAACATGAGAGTGTGGAGATAGGGAAACGGTGAGAGGGAGAGGATGGGAATTTGAATTTTCGGATATGGAGTGGGAGTGTGTTTGTTAGGTTTGATATTGTTGTTGTCATTTTCAAATCAGTAGCTCTGTGCACTGTGGAGTGTGGTGGCGGCAAGGTGGAATGTGAAGTGAAGTGAAGCTCACAAATGATAAGAATGCTAGATTGATTTCACAGGTGAATTTTTTTTTTGTTTTTTTGGGTGAAGTAGCCTACACAATTAAGAGGTGGAGTGTGCGGGGTTTGAATCTCGGCTCCTGCATATAATATGTAATATTTCTACCAACTGAGTTAAGCTTATATTGATAACAATTTTATATAGGGCAATTAAGTGCAAAGAGAAATCTACAAATAAAATAAGAACAAAAGATAAAGAGAGTGGATAAATAAACACACCAACAATTATGCACTCAATTAATCCCAACAACGGTCTACATCTAGATGAGGAATATCTATCCACGTCACTATCAATAAGTATATAGATACACAGTGAGTTACAAAAAATTAACTTTAACAAGCTCTCAAAAAAACAACTTAATTTTTACTTATTTTCAAATCTATTGATCAAGAGACTCAAGGATTTTCACTCCACAACATGTTAACAATGTTTTCCAATAAAAAAAAAAACTTTAGTCTTTAAGTTTTCTCAAGTTCTTAATTTTTAATCACTTTTTCAACGGATAGTTTTTATGCTGAAAAGGAAAAAATTGTTTTCTTAGCTTTCAGGGAAAAACATTTCTAATAGAAGCTGGAGAAAAACATAACTTATGATGCCATAATGAATTAATTCTAAGTTGATTTTGAGATTTTGTTTCTCAGATCGTGTGATTGTGCATTCTACCGATTCTGAAATTTGAAGCTTAGATATTTTAAGTGATACCCCATTACAATGAATAACATATACTCTAGAATATATGTTATGTTTTGTAATGGGGTATCAAACTTCGACCATCACAACAACAAAAAAAACATATACTATAGAGTAGTACTTATATTTTTTAGTTTAATGAAGATGTAAAGACGAAGCAAAATAGTTTTACTTTCTATTTTAAACATAACGGTCAAATACTTAATTTTTATTGAATGTCCCTGTAAATCGAAATTGAAAGTACAAGTCCACTTTTCTCTATAAGTTTACTATGTGATTTTTTATATTTTTTTGGTCAGGTAGCTTAGTGGCTAGAATTCACCTTATAAGGTGAATAAATTGGGTGTTCGGGGTTCAAACCCTGGCTCCTGCATATAACAATGCATTGTCCTACCAACTTAAGCTTAAATTTATTATTTAAATAACATACATCTTTTATATCTAATCCTACCAAACATACTTATCCTAATTGCCAAACCCTGAACCTAATTTTTTGGCTCCAACTATTTGACATTTGAATTTCAAATTCCCTCGTATCCCTCCTGCATTGGAAAACGCTTATACATTGGAAAACATATTCCATATCTCACAAATCAAAAAAAAATTGAAGGATCTCACAAATCAATAACCATGGCTATCTACCACATCTATCCTCCTTTACCTATAACCCCAACAATTTCATTCCATTTTCTTCTCACATATCCCAGCAATTTGAAAACTTTCAGCCATCGTCCACCTTCTACTTCTGGCCCTCACCGTTCTCCACCTCCCACCCTCACTATCTTCACTTCCAGTCCATTCTTCCATCGCCACTGTCCTCTCCTGCCTCCAGAACCACCGCGGAGCTCCGCCGTATCACCACCATCACCTGTCTTCAGCATTTGGCACTCCAACTTTCACCGTCGTATTTCTCCTCTCAACCCTCGCTGTCGTCGACTCGACCGCCACCGTCTATGGCATCATATCATTACAACACTCATAACAACAATCGCTACTTGTGGTAAGTGCTCTCTCTCCACGACCTTGCTGTCCTCACCACGGCCAAACCAATTGGTTTCAGATTTCCCTTTTTCTTTTTGCTTCAATCGTTTTAATCATCTTTTTCTTTATTCAATTTCATTTGAGAAAGGTCGCATGATCAACCTTTTGCCATTCTCTCTCTCAATTGGCTCTCTCTCTGTTCCCTTTTCATCTCCTAGATTCATGTTCAACCTTTTGCCATTCTCTCTCTCATTGGCTCTCTCTCTGCCAATGAACCATAAC
>Ga0315913_1004488_pt1 | contig 16895 bp, 10 predicted proteins | sample MpolsnodulesMG_FD_207736 | JGI IMG/M metagenome (GOLD analysis project Ga0315913, IMG submission 207736) | Medicago polymorpha root nodule microbial communities from Los Angeles, California, United States - small nodules | ecosystem: Host-associated > Plants > Roots > Nodule | place: USA... | reverse complement strand
TTTCAATTGTTTTTTTTTTAGTGTTTTTCAATTGTTATTGTTTATTAACTTTTTGGATGAGAAGAGGTAAAAGAGTCAACATGTAGAAATTCCAATTGGTCTAACATGTGGAAATTCCAAATATTTGTGTTCTCTATATGAAAATTGTTGTATACACGAGTAAAATACGGAAATACCTTTCGACAGTTAACTGTCGAATTTGATTGAAACCCGCTGTAGTTAACTACCGAGTTTTTCCTTAATTAAAGAAATACACCAAAGTTTTTCCTTAATTAAATTTAATTATTTAATAAAGAAATATTTGTAATTATTTGTTGATGTCTATCATTATTCATAGGTTTGACTAACCTATTATTACTTTATAATATTTAAGATATTATTCATCTCTAATTCAAATAATTATACCGGAAATTATGAATGGTACGACATATTTGTCGACGAAAATAAACGAATTAGCGGAAGCTGAATATTTTCATCCTATAAACATTTTCAACTTCTAGCAGCATAAGTTCAATCATGATTTGGGCACCTGTATACCAATCTTGTCACTAGCTCACACATTTTCTTCAATTAATTTTTCAAAATATATGTTTATATAACACAATGAAATTGCTTTCTGAAATCTTTTCTTCATAATATTGCCGACTCCACCGTTAGTTTACTGCCATGAGGCAAGAGCACTATTAAGAATAAATATTAAGAATATATATTGGTCAAAATTAAGAATATTTTTTTATTAGGGTGTTCTATTTTTATTTGTTTATATTAATCTACATTTTTATTCAGAAGAACCTCTTTAATAATTACAAATATTACTAGTTAGACAAACCTATGAATAATGATATACATCAATGAAATTAATTACAAATAATTACAAATATTTCCTTATTAAATAATTAAATTTAATTAAGGAAAAACTTATGTGTATTTCCTTATTTAATTTCAGGTTTTAAGTTCCTCGGCAGTTAACTGTCGAGGTTTTCCTCGGTGGTTAACTGCAGCCGATTTCAATCAAATTTGACAGTTAACTGCCAAGGGGTATTTCCGTATTTTACTCGTGTGTTTCAGCCAAACAATATGTGTATAAAGCAATTTTCTCTCTTTATTCTATCGGTGAAAAGTGAAAACTAATTAGTCGAGTCGAGTAGAGTTGAAACGAAGGACAAAGTTTTTCTCTTGATAGATTTAACTTTGTTGTATTCTATGGTAGGTATTTAGGAGGGCGTTTGGAGATCCTTTTTTAGTTCAAGCTAAAAAAACGTGGAGGATAGATTTAGAGGTGGTGGATGAAGTGGATGACGATTAATTAAAAAGAGATTTATAATAGAGTTAATGATTTGTTCCCGTGAGCATAACTCAGTTGGCAGCGACATGCATTATTATATCCAGGGGTCAGGGTTCGAACCCCAAACACTCCAATTATTCACTTTAAAAAATGTGAATTCTAGTCACTACGCTACTTATCAAAAAATTAGAGTTAATGATTTGAAAACACAAGAGAGGGGAAAAAGAAAATGGAAAAAACTTAAAAGCGGAAGATGTCTTTTTAAGTTGCTTAATCTACTTTTTATTGATGAAGAAGTCTTTTTATTAAAAAAAGAAGTTAATAAAGATGTTTTAATTAACAAAGTGATTAACATGAAAATTATTGCCGTCAATACATTTCTTAAAAATATAAATGATAAATAATGGATACATAATCAAAAATATTATCCAAACAATTATTAAACGAATCCACAACTCGTGTGAAGTTTAGCTCCAAATCAAAATTCTCTAGTAAGGAGTTAACAACTATCTTAACAAACTCTTTTGTCAAAAAAAAAACTATGTTACCAAACTCATGTCTAATACAAATTCATAGACTATGTTGACATGGTCCTAAGCTTTGTAGGACCACAACTTCACTTTCTCTAAAAAATACTTAGATGGTCACAACCTTAAAGTAAAAGTATTTGAGCACACATACATGATTGATAAAATTTAAAACAAAAATAATTTAATTACATCACTTAATATCATTTCTCTTTTAAATTTTATTATTCAACTTGTGTCTAAATAAATTTTATTTGAAGCTGTGCATATGCAAGAGTTAAAATCTTCCTCGTATAACGCTCTTTATAAATCCATTCAGGACTAATCTTTCCAACAAAACCTTTGATCGTGCATGTTTCCCTTCGTCTCTAAGGTCACACACTAACCATAAACTTCAATTTAGAAGTCAAGGAGTGTGTCTACTTTTCTTCTCCTCGACAAAAAGACGATAAATGTCTTGGTGCTGATGGAAGACTATACATCTCAAAATATGTTATTTTAATGAAATTTGTTTTTCCAATATTAAATTGTTTTTTGAAGTGCAAAAACGCAGGAGTGGAGGTTTAGTTTGTATTAGATTAAAAATCTTTTTTCAAAAAACAATTTTAAAATCTTTCTGCTTGAGAAATGCATTGAAATAATGTAGCTAAATACATAGTAAGTGCCAATTAATTAGTGTTAAATAATAGTAAAAAAAAAACTAGCAAAAATAATTGCATAAAAAAATAAACTAGCAAAAAAATTATTGCATACATATTTAGTTAGATTATATATTTGATTTACTTGACACTTGCAACATTTAACGTCTTCATTGTTGGGTATTGTTAAGAGTCTCACATCAGATATGAGAGAGTTTGACAATGTGTTTATAAGTAGGGGCAATCATCACCTCACAAACCGGTTTTGTGGAGTTGTGTTTGGCCCAACCAAGATTTCTAAGATGATGATTGCTTTTCTGACTTCAATAACTTCCTAATAACACATGGAAAATACCAAATTGCCTTCAGCGGTAGTTAACTACCGTTGGCATATCCGGCCGTAGTTAACTACAGTTGCGTTCTGGAATCATAAGAACACATAAACTTCAGTTTCCAGTTACAGTAGCACATACAAAACAACTTCAATCCACAATCATCAAGACCTCATTTGCACGACAATCATCCAATTTGCTTCAAGTAAATCACAAGTAAGTTATATTCTTCCTATTTACATGCAATGTAGATTGGTTAGGGTATTATTTTCTATAATTTTAGCAAAATGTTAGTGTTTAAGTTAGGTTTAAAAATTGCAAATTATGATAGAATTTGATGTTATAATGGATTGTTGTTGCTGGAATACTTGTTTAGAGTAAGTATATGTACAAATTAGTTGTTTAGAAGTTCAAATAACACTAACTATGCTAGTAATTTGGAATGCACTTAAGGTGTTTGATGAAATGCTTAAGTGAGATATATTCTTGTTTTTTTGCGTTATTTTTTTGCAAACATGTTAAATCATGTAATGTATATATGTTATGATGTTTCTAAGTTTGTTTTTTTCTTCTTTTTTTGGCAAGTTTGATGAATGACATAATGTGATATGTTACATAAAGTTTGATGAATATATATTTGTTATATTAAGTTTGATGAATGCCTAAGTTGGTTTTGTGATATGTTACTTGCATTTTGGTGTGAGGTGTGAGAGAGCATGACACCATGAGCCTGGCTACATGGCTTGGTATGTGAAAGTCTCTCACCCTAAGATTATCCCACCTGATGACGGATCTCCTCCCAGGCCGGCCAACCAGGAGCAGCTTTTAGAGGAGGAGCAAGCCAAAGAGATGTCAGACACATTGACGATCATCAGGGAGATGGTTCATATATCGGATGGAATGTTGGCCATGAGCGACCAATTGAGTAGAGAGGAGTTACTGCATGTCTTGACCCAGATTAGCAGTATTGATCGCCCTACACTTATGTATCAGATTGCCAAGCAGCGTAGGGGGCACATGCATCGTAGGCAGAAAGGTTGATTATTATTAGACTATTTTATGTACATTTTGACTATGGTGATGTATTATTATGATATTTTCGAACCTATTTTATTTCTATGACATTTTAGTATTTATATAATTTCTTGCGTTTTAAATTTATCATGTTAAAATTGTTTTTAAGTTTTATTTGTTATTGAATCAATGCAATGAATGTGAATTTGGATGAAAATGATTGAACAAATGTGTAGAAATTGGTATATACAAACATGTCCAAAATGGGGGGAAAAGGGGGAAAGTCACACTGCCAGTTTTCAACCAAAGGAACACAGCGGTAGTTACCTACTGCTGGCCTTAGCGGTAGTCAACTACTTCTGTATATGCCAACGATAGTTAACTACCGCTGGGGATATTTCAGTAACTTTCATGTGTTATCAGGAAGTTATTGAAGTTAGAAAAGCAATTTTCTTCTAAGATGGTATCAAGTTTCCGCTATTGGACCACTCACAATTTATGTCCACGAACCAAGCCCAATAGTGTTGGTCGTGAGGGGGTGTGTTAAGAGTCCCACATCGGATATGAGAGGACATGACACTGTGTTTATAAGTGGGGGAAATCCTCACCTCACAATCCAGTTTTGTGAAGTTGTGTTAGGCCCAACCAAAATTTCTAAGAGGTATAAATCAGAAATTCAAAACTTTTAGAGAAATTGACAATCCATCTATCTCATTATGATGGCCAAACAAACAATTGAATGGGAAGCCACAATATGTTAATTACTTTAGGAGGTCAGATATCATTGTGGCTTTTGTAACACTTCTTCTAGGTGGTATGCAAGGTCGTTTCTGTATCTTGACATTATGATACAATAAGTCCTGGAAATTAAAGGGTGACATGGAAAGATACAAAAAGAAGATCCATATACCATGTCTTATGGTCATATTATATTCAATCAATTTCATTTCCTTAGATTATTAATGGTGTTATGTCTACGAGTTGTCAGTACCGCGTCCGATTTTCGTATGTGCTTCGATGACCCTTCATGTCAAGCATACATCTGTTCTGCCAAGAAGAATGACTGTCCACATCTTTTTCAATTCGTTCCCAACTCACCATAGGCCAAAGGGCGATAAGCTCCCACTCAGATGCACCCACCTACCTCCACCACAAGCCCATGAATCTCAGTAACCAACTTCTCATTCTAAATATGTCACTAAATCAGTATAGTATTTATAAATCGATTGTACTTGCAGAGAGTACAATCTATAAAACTAGGGTTTTATCTGTTAAGGTCGTGTCTTGAGAACTCTCCCAAGGTTAGTATTTATAGCCAGCCTTGGGCCTGCTTTTCCTGGTAATTCAGACGTTGTTGGGCCCCGATAATTCGGGTGTTGAGTCGGTTAGGGTTAGGATGCGTGTACAACTAGTCTCAAGCAGTTTCTAGAAGGTTTTGAGGCTGTTTCGATGGTAGGGGCGCTTAGGGACTTTTTGGCCTATATAAAGGGCAATTTATCCAGGTTTTCTATATAAGGGTGTCGTGTCCTTTATCAAGGTTTTCCCGGTCCACAAGCCCCCTAAGCACGAGTCTTGGGACAAGGCGAAGTGGTTTCATGTTTAACGTATTGAACGCATAAGGCTTTCCTGTTATATGAAGGGCGTTTTGGCCTTTAGGAAGGGCGCTATCTCCCTTGTTCGGGCTTTCCCGGTCCACAAGCCCCCCAAGCACGAGTCTTGGGAAAAGGCGAAGTGATTTAATTATGAAGTCGATATATCACTGCCTCCCAAGCACGAGTCTTGGGGACAAGGCGAAGTGGTTTAGTTATAATGTTGCTCTTTCGATATTGGAGTATAGGCAATAGCTGCATTTTATATATCCTTCGGCGAGTTCATCGGTGTATGTCGTGGGAGAACCTTCTTAGGCGCTTTCAATTTTTTGTAATGTGGAAATGTGGTGGGCTTCTTGAGATGCTACCGTACTCTATGATGTTTCGCCCTTTGAATATTTTATTCTTATAATTTTATGTCTCTGGGCTTTTCTCATATTTGTTTGCGTTTAATTTGGTCTTTTTGTCAGTTGCTTTATTATTTTAGGCTTCCCTTGTTTGTAGCTCGTGGCGTCTAATGATTTTCTTGTCGTAGGATGTTAAGTGGAACCCTTAACGTTATTATTTATTTTGTTCCATTTTGTTGAACTTGAGATGTTGCCTATGGCATTTAAGCGTTGATTCGACGATGATATGTCACCGCCAGAACCCATTGAGGTTTGGCGGGTTCGTAAGAGGCCCCTTCGAGGGTTGATTTTAGATTCCAGAGCCCCCTCTGAGGGTTGGTTTAGGTTCGTCAGGGCATCCTAATGCTGGCCTTAGCCGGTTAGACTCGTTCAAGATTGTTTAAGATGGCGATTTGGTGGACGAGTCATGAATTCCTCTTTTCTATTTGTAGCTTTTAATTTATAAGCTTTCACAATATAATGTTGCCATGACTTTTGCAACGTCTTCATTTTAGTATGATGTTTGTAATGACTTTGGGACGGGATCACCTTTTTTCTAAGTTATGTCTTTGTTGTGTTGAATCTGAGTATGGATGTTTGCTTTTTGTTTTGTGTCTGGCGTTGCTCTTTCTAAATAGACGTTGTGACTTTATTGTTGTTCCTTTCGCTCTCCTTACCCCGCTAGGATAAGGCGGCTTCCCCTATGAGGAAGGCGTTTACGACATTCCCTTCTTGTTCTCCTTACCCCTCTAGGATAAGGCGGTCACGACTTCCCCTATGGGGAGGGCATTTGCGACATTTTCTTCTTTAACTCTCCTTACCCCACTAGGATAAGGCGGGTTCCCCTGTGGGGAAGACGTTTACGACATTTTTCTTCATTTAGCTCTCCTTACCCCGCTAGGATAAGGCGGCTTCCCCGTGGAGAAGACGTTTACGAGATGCTCTTCTTTCTGATAGATTTTTTTGTAGACGGCGTTTCAACTTTAAAGTTTCATTTGTTAATGGCGGGACCGTTGTTTCCCTATGCATTTTTCACAATTTGATTCTAGTGTGATGTTTGGTGAGTTCTCTCTTTTTGTTAATCTCGCCCTTGGCGGGATTGTTTGCATCCCAAGCTTGATTTATCTGAAATATAACAGTACTTCTACACTTCCAAAGTAATCAGTGTCATAAAGAAAGGAGTTTTAGTTGTATTTAATCAGATTTTAGTTTGACCCTAGCTACCATTCGTTCTTCTATTAATTTGCTCAAATCTTTCTACTTCTCTTCTTACTCTTGTCTGCTGCATTCTTCTATGTTATACACCTACTCTGAACTTAGAACTAGCTCATCCGCCATATTATTTTCTATTCCTCTACCCGCTCCTATTAAATTTCGACTAACTCGTCTGCTTCATTCATCTACGTTATACCCTTTCTCTTTCTATAGACTTGGAGATAACTCGTCTGTTTATCTTATTAGCTCATACCACTAAGGAGGTTGTTCTACGAATATGGATTATTCAAATTATTCTAGACAGACTTACTAAAATAATTTGAATAATCCATAATAATTTGAGCTAATAATTTGAATAATCCATATGTTGCAAATTATTAGAACCCCAACGTGATAACTATTCAAACAATGGGGAGTAGAGGATCCAAGTTCAGGAGTGCTATGGCTTGGCTTTAGCTCACATAATTTGCAACATTGTGGCCAAAACTTTCCAACGTGACTCAAACAATGGGGACTTAAACAAATGTAAGGAAACCAAAACATAGACAGACTAGCAAATCAAAACCAACTCTAATGTTTAAATTAAAACTTAAATGAAAATCTTTTTGAATCCACATGATTCAAAATTGGGTGAAACTACTACAGCTTAAGTCAGCATCAGTTTTTCATCATCTTTATAGAAGAACTAGACTTCGAATTCATTTAGTGATTAAATTCTGCTAATCTACTAATAAGAAATTGAAATACTTTCTGAAACACAAAGTTCTTCATCAATACCATCCAAAATTTGCTACTTAAAAAGTTAAAATATCAAAAGATAGTCATAAACCCAACAAAATCAGTATACGTACCATATTCTTAAAACAAAATCTGCACAAACCTTATATGTAACAGAAACGCAATTTCCTTGCATACAGGTGGATTGATACTTGTTAATTTGCAAAACTAGAACACGGTACAAGGATGCATCTCATGTATACAGCGAACGACTCTTGCTCACAGGAAACATATACCACGGAAATCATAACAAATTAAATTGTTTGTTGCAGAATTAATTTATTGATATTAATAAAAACAAAAGAAGGTCATGTTTACCGTCGAAATCATCATCATCGAGTTTTCCGACGAAGGCGGATTTACTGCTGAGTCTTGAAACAGAGATCGTAACGTTAGCAGGAACGTCCTAGGGGCTTTGAGGAAGCCTGGAGCTTCGGCAAGGGAGACGCCGGAGGATGTTGGGGCGAAATCGATGAGCACCTTGCTGGACCTGACAAGGAGGATGGAAGCGTTGAAGGCCATTTGTTTGGAACCCTTTCCGTATTTCCCGGAGGCATCCGTGAAGAGGAGCAGCCAGGTAAATCACGGCGAGGCCGTGAAGAGGTGGATAGGGTTGAGAAGGTGTGGCCCAGGTCAGTTTTACTGGGCCCCACGGTGGGTGCCAAATGTACTTGCAAAGAGTACAATCTATAAAGCTAGGGTATTATCTGTTTAGGTCGTGTCTTGAAAACTCTCCCAAGGTTAGTATTTATAGCCAGCTTTGGGCCTGCTTTTCCCGGTAATTCAGGCGTTGTTGGGCCCCGATAATTCAGGCACTGAGTCGGTTAGGGTTAGGCTCAACCATCAAATTCCAACCACAATTGCAGCCTTGCAGGCTGTTTCAAGATTAACATCTGTGGCACCCATCTTCTCACCACCTTGCAGGCTGTCATCTTACAGTTATTGATATAAAATCGTCCAACAGCCTGTGAGGTGAGTTCCTCAGTGGTCACAAAGAATCTACATAGATAATAGGAACAGTATACATACACTACTTATATATGAGCCCCTCAAGTAGAACCAGTTTGTCATGCAATTCATACATTCCAAGCTTAAAACACAAAAAAGCTGAAGAAAAATAAGTGCAGACATCAAAGTTAGTTGCTGAGAACCCTGTACTTGTACATGCACCTTGACCTATACTTTACGCTCTCTACCATGGCTTCACTACTGGGTAAAATAGAGTTTAACTGGGTGAAAACAGTTGATAGCTGGAGCAATTTAAATCAACGGAAAAATTCGTGGAAATGTCAAAGAAAGATTATCCAACAATAATATTGGCATATAATTAAATGTGTAACATATGCAACTGCAAATGGTCATGCAAAATGTGTGATTGAATTACCTAGCAAAGAGGTAGAGACTTCCACTGGTGCTTACACGAGTATGAGTACAGTTGCAAAACAACACAAATATTTTGTGGTAAATTTCTACGAACACTTTCGAAGAAGTACAAAAGAAGCATCAAGTGGGTTGTAAATATCTTATACAAAATGAGTACTAAAACTGAAGAAAATGTAGCTCCAAAAAGACTTTTCCCATTTCTTCCTTCCTGCTATCATGCATCGACCATCAATAATGCTAGATGTGCTTGAAGTTGAGGTTGTGGTCCTATGATTCAAGACAGACCTATCTTGCACATGAGTGAGACAGATTAAAATACAAAATGTAGAACAAATATAAAGAAAAATCAATACATAATTCTCAAAAGTGCAGCTACATTCCGTCGTGAAAAGAACAATAGAGAAATTAGCTTCAACCTTGATGAATATAAGCCAATACCACAAGTGACACGACGATTATGATATTAAAATTTAGATTCTACCACAATATCATTATCAAGTACAAAAATAAAATATTCATTGTTTTCAAAATTAATATAGAACCTTGGTTCTCCATGTGGGAGTATAGCCTCTTCCGCTAGACCTAAACCTTCTTTGTTAACAGTTGGTTCTCATTCCAAATCTTTGTTCACCCACAAGTAACAAAAGAGGTGGGTTCACAAACAACACTAAGCCATTTTGATTGTGCATAAAATACATTACAAATAATAAAGTTTTGAAGAAAATGAAATTAATATCAGTTATGTATAGATCAATAATAGATAATAAATTTGTCCGAGTTAAATATATTTGTAACCAAACCATTGACATGTTTCTGGCTTTAACATTTCACTCTACTACTTTTTAAGACTTTTTTTCCTGCAACTCAATTTTAAATAATGTATTATCCTCCAAAATTGAGAACAACTTCATACTTTAGTTTTTGTATACAAGGTTCATTGAATTTCCTTTTGGGAGGATTATCTTCAAATTATAATAATATATAAAAACAACCCAAAACAAACTCATTCAGTTCAGAGATCATATAGCACTTAAAAATTAATTAGAACAATTAAATCATTGAAGAAAAACTTACTTTCAAAAGGTTGAAACCAAGCTTTCAACATTTTAAGTGTTTTGCATCCGTTTGTTACAGTTTTTTAAAGAAATCAGAATCTAAAAACAATTAAGAGCAGCTTCTCAAAAAATAGATTTTTTTTAGAGGAGAGAGAAAATATGATTTAAAAGATTGAACTAATTTTGTAACAAAAAAATCTCATTTATATAGTTGTATCCGAACAAAAGATTGAACTAAGTTTTTTTTATCCGACTAAAAGTTAAAAATTATAAACGGTGTTTTTTATAAAATTTTGATTATAAAATTATAAATATAAATAACAAATAATTGTTATTTTCATGTTATAACAAATCAAGCTAACATTGTTTATCCATTTCAATGACACCAATAGTGTAACAAACAGATATGAATATACACATTTGGGATTTCTGTCTCAGTCTTCAAGTCTCTGTACGGTCTTTAAAACAAAAGGGTAAGGTTAGAATTTTAATGAGAAATTATTTTCGGCAATACAATCTTGGGCTAATATTAGACTTTTTTTTTTGTCAAGAGTTTAGTGGCTAGATTCACACACATAATGTGTGGAGAAGTGGGGAATCTAAAGTTTGAACTCCGACCCATACACAAATTATCCCTGATAACTATCAATTTAACTACACTTACGGGGACAAACATTTTGAGTTTAACCCCTGTGAAAATATTTCTTTAATTTTAAATTTTAATCGTTGTAAACATCTGATTTTTTGTTTGTTTTGTTTTTTATTCTTGTTGTTTTGTTTTAGTCGTTGTAAAATTCACGTATATTTGATTCGGTCTTTGTAATATGCAGATTATTATATTTTAGTCTTTTAAAGTAAAGATTAAAATGATTATTCTAAAGACCAATTTAATATTAAATGATTTGCCTAAAACTAAAACACAAAGTTTATATATTTGCAAGGCCTAAAACTAAAAAATATTTTGACATGGACTAAAACTAAAATGTCAGATATTTGCCTAGACTATTTGTATAATTAAGACAAAATATTATGGGTTCATTATATTTTTTATCCCTTTAAATATTTTAAAGTTTTATTTTAATTGCCTAAAAATTTTCTTCGATTTATCGTCCTTAGCAATTTTCTACCATTATATTTAGGTTCTATTTTAAGTCAACAAATCTGTATAATTCAAAATTTTAGTTTTCTTTTTGGATTAAATATGTTTTTGATCCCTATAAATATACTAACTTTTTGTTTTAGTCTCTCTAAAATTTTCATTCAACTTGTAGTCCCTATAAAATTTTAAATCACTACTTTTGGTCCCTATTTTCAAGTTAATTTTTGTATTTTTTTAATGAAATGTATAGAATATTGTAAAAAAAATTCCAAAAAGAAATTAGAATATTTTAACAAAACACAAATTAAATTTGAATTTTAACCGTCAGAAATATAAAAATTCATATTAAATTCATGTTTAGCTAAAAAATTCTAATTTTTTTGGAGAGATTTATAATATTATGAATTTTTCTGCAAATTTTTATTCAAAAATATGAATTATAGATATAAGTTTACTTTAAAGGAGGGACCAAAAGTAAAGATGAAATTTTTTTTAAAGACTAAAAGTTGAAGAAATTTTTTAGAGGGACTAAAACGAAAAAATTTGTAGTGTAAGTTTAGGATGATTGTTTTAATATTATTGATCTATAAGTGATGAAAATTAAATGGCCAAAATGGAAGATGACAAAAAGAATGTTCATTAACTACTTTTTGTCATGGATTTCTATTTGAGTGATGGAAGATCGAAGACGTATTTGGTACATGTCTGCACCACCAACATGATATCAACATATGTAATTATATTCAATCAATATCATTTCCTTAGATTATTAACAGTGTGGTGTCTACGTGCCATTGTTAGTACCGTGTCCGATTTTCGTGTTTGTGCTTCGATGACCCTCATTTCCCTCCATGTGTAGCATATATCTGTTCTAACAAGCAGGACTTTGTCCATGTGTACATGTGGGATTAATTTTGAATTTGCTAGTAAAAGATGAGTTGAGGTTGAGTTCATTATTACATTAGCATTAGCATTAATTTGCCTAAAGTACAATATCAAGACAAACATGCTTTCGTGATTGAACAAGGGTAAAAATACTGGGATAAGAGGATCCACACTCTCAAACTGCTTTACAGTTTTTCCTGCACTTATTTTGCTCATTTTCTGATCATTGAGCTCTTCCTTGATCCTCCTCACAACTTTTTCAATTTGCTCCCGACTCACCACCTTGTGTCGTGGACCATAGGGTGATAAGCTCCACTCACATGCACCCACCTCCACCCCAAGCCTATGAACCTCAGTAACCAACCTCTCATTCAACAAATTTGGGTACAGCACTTATAGATCAATAGTATTAAAACAATCATCCTAAACTTACACTTCAAATTTTCAACTATAATATCAGTACAGTACTTATAGTATAGATAGATAATATTAAAACAATCATCCTAAACTTACACTACAAATTTTCAATCAACTATAATATCAGTGCTGTTGTAAAAATATGTAAAGAAAAATTACACTAGAGACCACTTTCTCTCTCTTTTTTATTGATTATTTATATCAACATTGAACTGGTGACTCACATTCATTTTCAATTTATAGATTTCCTTACAGGACTATGAAATGATCTACTACAAAAAATGTTTTAACATTCAGCTAACCTTGAGTTAATAACAATGAAACCAAAATCTTAAATAAAAACTGAAAAAGTTCGTTCATTTAGTTTTGATGTTATTTTGATAGATTAACAATTATAACTATTATTTTGACGCAACTTAGCTGTTACTTTGATGGATTGACGAGGTAATCTAACTTTTGGAATAGTCAAGTAAGATTTTGGTACTTGATTGAAACTGAGGTTTAGTCCAAAGTTGTTGACATTTTCATAACTCGGTCTTTGGCCAAAATGTATAGACAAAAGAATACAGTTCAGTTAGCAAATCAGGAATGACTTACATAATACATTGTTCAGTAAATGGGTTTAATATGGAACACCAAACCTAAAATACAACTCACAAATATTGTGTATGAAAATATATATAGATATAACAAATTAAATAAAGTGTGTAATATTGATCAGTGACATACCCGGGCATGGTGATCATGAGCACTCTCACCAATTGCAGGGTGTTTCAAGATCAACCTCTGCAGCACATCCTCTCACCACCATCCGTCTCTTGAAATTGAAACCCGCTTCGGCCACACAAAACTCTTCATCATCCACAGGAACAAGAAATCCTTTCAAGGTGACTCAGTTCCACTTCCTGCCTCCAAATACTACTCCTTTTTGAGATGACAGAGACTACTAAAGCAAATAGAAACCACCAAGTTGGCTTCCCTCGTGTTGAGCCAACTCAAACACTCATAATCATCATCATCATCATCATCATAATCAACACCATACATGATGAAAGTAATTGCATCTAGTAAAATGATTTTAATTGAGTGATTTTGTGACAGTAATCATATTCATACAACCTGTCACAATTAGACTACTGAGTTGAGTTCCTCAGTGAACACATGGAATCTACATAGATACTAGAAACAGTATACATAAACTATATATATTAGCCCCTCAAGTAGAACACAGAAAAATACTGAAGAAGAAAAAAAAGTGCAGATATCAAAGTTAGCTAGTGAGGACCCTGTACTTGTACATGCACCTTGACCCATACCTGCATGCTCTACCATGGCTTCACTATTGGATAAAAATAAAGTTCTCCAGTTGAAAATAGTTGATAGCAGGAGTAATTTAAATCCATGGGAAAATTCGCAGAAACGTCAAAGAAAGATCATCCAACCATGATATTGACATATAATTAAATGTGTATATTATGCAAATGCAAATGGTCGTGCAAAATGTGTCATTGAATCACTTAATGAGTTATAGACTTCCTTCCACTGGCGCTTACACAAATACGAGTACAGTTGCAAAACAACACATATATTATGGTAAACTTATACAAACACTTTCAATTCAAAGAAGTACAAAAGAAGCATATCAAGAGGGTTGTAAACATCTTATACAAAATGAGTACTAAAACTGAAGAAAATGTAGCTCCAATAAGACTCTTTTCCCCTTTCTTCCTACCATCCTGCATCGACCATCAATAACGCCAGATGTGCTTGAAGTTGAGGTTGCGGTCCTATAATTCAAGAAAGACCTATATTGTGAGAAAGATTAAAATACAAAATGTAGAACAAAACATGAAAAATGAATGCATAATTGTGGAAAGTGCAGTCATGTTCCTTTGTAAGAAAATATCATTATCATGTACCACAAATAAAATAATCATCCTTTTCAAAATTAGTTTGGATATACTTGGACCGGTATAACCAAAAGTAAACCCAAGAATAATATCAAATACACACACACACACACACAATTATTTGCATAAGTTTTTTCATTATTAAAAAATATGGTAATAGGATAACTCTTTTTTGTTTCCGATAGGTTCCCTCTACTGGAGGTAATCCTATTTGAGGTGCACCAGACACTAAAATGTGGATACCTTTTCAAGCTAAGATTTGAACCTTGGTTCTCCACGTTGTGTGAGTCTAGCCTCTTCCGCTAGACCCAAACCTTGTTGGTTAACTCAATTTATTATATTAGTACAGCACACTCATTATCTATAACAGTTTTTAAGTAAATGAAATTAATATCGATGTTTCCATTTTCTCATCTATGTATAGATCAATAATAGACAATAAATTTGTCCAAGTCTAAGGATATTTGTAACCAACCCATTGACATGATTCTCTCTTTAACATTCTACTTTCATACTTTTTAAAACTTTTTTCCCCTGCATTTCAATTTGAAATAATGTACTATTCTCCAAAACTGACAACAACTTCAAACTTTCATTTTTGCATACCAAATAAAGATCATGCAAGAGTCATTGAATTTCTTTTTGGGAGGATTATCTTCAAGTTATAATAATATATAAAAAGAACCAAAACCAAACTCTTTAAGTTCAGAGATCATAAAACACTTGAATAAATTAGAATAATTAAATCATTGAAGATAAACTTACTTTCAAGACGTTGAAATCAAGCTTTCAACATAATCCTTTGTATCAAACCACATTATTCGATTGTTAGTTGCAATTTGCCCAACTTTATTTTCTCTCCAATTATAGAGAATTGCATGTTGGCTGTGCCCCCAATAATCAATGTAGCCTTCTTGATTGCTTGCCATTATCAGTGTGTTGCTACTCTCAGAAACACACAATGGTAACAAGAACAATTGAGAACCATATGCAAGCCAATCACCAATGCCATGATCAATATGAAGATTTTGAAAACTAATTTTTAGGAATTGAGTCCAAGACTCTTGAACTCCAAATTCCATCATCTTCCATATAACAAAATGGGTTCCCCTGAAACGGTGAGAAAAACATAGACAATCCACCAACACAGTAACAGACGGTTCAACAGGTGGTACTTCAACAAAACCGCTAGGCGGCAGCAATTGCCGATATGTCTCCGTAGACAAATCAAGCGAGACTATCACAAATTGATCAATTGTAATATCATTCCATTCATACTCAGTCTTATCTCGAATAGCCAACCAGTTAATAGTTCCACTCACGTAAACACCGTGATCCACGTATGGATGACAATGATGACGTCTAAAATGAAGGGAAAACGGAACAATAGGAAAACTTTGAATATCCCTCCAAACATTATCACTCAAACTGAAAACTTTCACAGTGTTAGCAGAGAAGTCCACCACCTTATAAGTTTGGTTTGAAATATCATAGCCAAATGTTAACCTAGAATAGTTGGTTAAATAACCTAATTTATCAGATAATGTATTCGTGGCTGGGTTCCAGATACGAAACCAAGTGTTTTCAGGCGTAGTATCCCACGTATCTCCGCGCAAACAAATCAATCCATTGCAGGAACCAATGACGAGATCGCAATCCATATTACTCAAAAGGTAATAAGGATTATGGGGAATATCAAAATCCCTCAATCGATGGTAGTAAGGTTCGTGGTATCTGATAGCCAAAGGACTTTCAAGCAAACTACTTACAGAAATGGGTACAACACTCAAATCCATCTCGTCAGGATTGGCCCAGTCTGGTAACAGTAAGAAGTGGGTGTTCCGTGGCGATCGGTGAAGGTGCAATTTAGCGAAGGAAGGATGAGAAATTAGGGTTTTCAATGATTTGCAAACGCATTTCAGTTGCATTAGAGTTTTGACAGGAAGTCGTGAAAGGATTTCTGCGATGAGTTCATCAAGAAGGATTAACAGCGACGTTGGAACAACGCCGCTGTTTGAATGCGGAGACTTTGCAGGAGGGAAATTCATGAGAGGTATGAGTAGATTAGTGACGATGTTTATGTAAATTGAAATTGAAGTTAGACAGTAGAGCTGTCAAAACGGGCCGGGCCGTACGGGCGGGCCTGAAAGCCCGCAAAAAATAAAGGGCCTGGGCCGAAAAATTGTAGCCCGAATCATTTCAGGGCTTTTTAGCCCAGCCCGACAAAGCCCGAAACCCGGTAGGGCTAGCCCGTCTGGGCCGCGGGCAGCCCGAAAGCCCGCAAAAAAAATTGAAGTGTGTGATTTTTTTTTTACACTGGACTGGACTCTTGGATGTTGTGACTTTGTTGGGAGTGACTTTTTGGATCATTAAAACTTTTATG